>Ga0308165_1000195_pt1 | contig 146719 bp, 106 predicted proteins | sample PhyWR2_FD_201032 | JGI IMG/M metagenome (GOLD analysis project Ga0308165, IMG submission 201032) | Phyllosphere microbial communities from UC Gill Tract Community Farm, Albany, California, United States - DLSLW.R2 | ecosystem: Host-associated > Plants > Phyllosphere > Unclassified | place...
CCGTCGAAGGACCTTCATTATTCCATTCCCCGATCCGTTCATTGCGAGATCCAACTGTGCGGCTCTCTCCAAAGCGTCATGCTGTCCCGATTCATCGGGATCAGCACCTCTCCTTTGTATACGCAATTCAATAAGAGCCCCTGAAACACCCGTCCTGCCGGGCGGACGGGTGTTTCAGGATGACGTATAGGGGATTTATATATGTTTTAGCTTCCGGTTACTTATAATGCCTTTAAAAAGAAATCGCCTTGAATAACCTTGCCTGTCTTATATGGCTAATTATCAATAATCTGCATCCATTTGTAAACTTCCTTTACAATTAAAACCAATCCAAATGCCTAAATTTAAATAGCACCAATACTTAAAGTTATGGAAGCAAGCCCTCCACAATTCGACCCCGTAAAATACAAACAAACCACGCACCAGCAATGGCAGGAAGCCGCAGAAGCCTGGTACCGCTGGAGCCCCTTGCTACACCGCTGGCTGGGTAATACTACCGATATCATGCTCGATTTGGCAGGTGTAACCAGCGGACAAAACCTGCTCGATATTGCTGCCGGTGCCGGCGAACAATCCATAACAGCAGCTAAGCGGGTAGGGCCAACAGGCCGGGTTTTGGCTACCGATATTTCTGCCAACATTCTCGAATATGCCAAACAAATGGCTGCCCAGGCTGGCATCAGTAACATTAAAACCGCAGTAATGGATGGCGAAAACCTCACACTTGAAGATGAAACATTTGATGTGGTGGTTTCGAGGGTTGGGTTAATTTATTTTCCCGACCAGCAAAAAGCACTGAAAGAAATGTTACGGGTGCTTAAACCCGGTGGTAAAATAGCGGCCATTGTGTATTCCATACCCGAAAAGAACACATTTTTCTCTGTACCCGTAGGGATCATTCGCAAACGCGCTAAATTGCCACCGCCCTTACCCGGTCAGCCGGGGCCTTTTAGTTTAAGCCAAAAAGGGGTGATTGAGAATGCCTTTTCCATGGCAGGCTTTAAAAATGTAACAACTGTTTTAGTCGATGCCCCTTTAATTTGCTCCTCGGCTAAAGAATGCCTGCAATTCGAAAAAGAATCGTTCGGGGCCTTACACCAAATGATGAGCGGCTTATCAGAAACAGAGAAAACCGCTGTGTGGGACGAAATAGAAACCGCACTTGGGCAGTTTGAAACCGAAAAAGGCTTTGAAGGACCATGCGAAATGCTGGTGGCTGTAGGAGAGAAGGTTTAGGTAGTTCCGCTTTATTTTTATTCATCTTTCATCGTCATGTTTATTGTGAAACAGGATGCAGTCCCTTGCCGTCATGCTGAACTTGTTTCAGCACCTCTCAATAATTAGCGCTTTTCAATGAGAGACCCTGAAACAAGTTCAGGGCGACGTACTGTGGATTTCTGCATAGATAATCTTGCTCATATATCCATCGCCTCGCCGTCATGCTGTCCCGATTCATCGGGATCAGCATCTCTCCTTTGTTTACTCAATTCAATAAGAGATCCTGAATCACCCGTCCGACCGGCCGGGCGGAAGTTCAGGGTGACGGCGGAGAAACCAATAAGTTTGTAAATTCCCATTAAGATCAAAACTCCAATTATTGTATATTTGACTAAGAACAGGCTCACCAAACCATCACCTCAAATGAACATCTCCGCCCAAATAGACGCTTACATTGCCAGTCAGCCCGAAACCAAACGCAGCGATTTGCAAGCTTTACACCACATTATTATCGGTTTAATGCCTGCTGCTAAACTCTGGTTCCTCGATGGTAAAAACAGCGAGGGTAAAGTGGTTTCTAATCCGAACGTTGGTTATGGACAATACACCATTACTTATGCCGATGGCAGTACCAAAAATTTTTATCAGATTGGTCTCAGCGCTAACACCACTGGTATTTCGGTATATATTATGGGGCTTGACGATAAACAGTACTTAGCCCAAACCTATGGCGCAACAATAGGCAAAGCCAGTGTTACTAGCTATTGCATCAAGTTTAAAGCCTTGAAAGATATTGATGTAGAGGTGCTGAAGGCAGCCATACGCGATAGGGTTGAGGATAAAGCATAATTCTTTCACCATTAAGTAATTAAGGTAGTTAAGATACTTAATTTGCTTGATTCCTTAATTTATAAGAATAGTTCGTGGTGACACGAACCATGGCGATGGTAGGGTTGAGCATAAATCGTAATCTTTCACCATTAAGTAATTAAGGTAGTTAAGATACTTAATGTGCTTAAATTCTAAATGATTAAAATAAACTACTGGTTTGAGAGTTCCTTCGACTCTGCACCATTAACAGAACCTGTGGAAAAATCGTCATTTCGACTGAAGCCGGCAGGTTTTTCGCCGGAGGCGGGCCTGCCCGTACAGGCGGGGAGAAATTTACAGCGGCAGTTTTCGCTTCGCCGAAAGAAAATCTAATCGAAAAATCAGTACAGCTTTTGCCGGAATACCTAAATTACCTTAACTTGGGAGTATTAAATCCACAATAAATTGAATTTTTTTAAAAAACTACTGGGTATAGAACCAGCACCGATAGATTGCCCGAAACTACCTGAAAGATACCCGGAAAACGCTCAGGGAGATTTTTATGTAGAGAACCAGGTATGTATTACGTGCGGAGCACCGGAAGCCGAAGCACCAGACCTGATTGATCATTCGAAAATCGAATATGGTCATTGCTATTTTAAAAAGCAGCCGCAAACTCCCGATGAATTGAATAGGGCTATAAATGCGATGCAGGTTTCTTGTATTGCAGGTCTTCGATATGGAGGTAAAGATGAGGAAATATTAAAACGCCTTTACGAAGAGGGGCTAGCCGATGAATGCGATCACAAACCTGCTGGTAAATACAAAATGATTGTCAGAAACAAAGTTCAGTTCCATTACACGAGAAGTTTCAGGGAATTTGCTGATGAATTAACATTTAGCCTTTTGGCAACAAAAGACTTCGCTAATAAGCAAATTTTTGACTTTAATACCAATGACATCAACTATTTCAGATTCGTTTACAGGTGGACTAATGGATTGACTGGAATCATAATCGAGTGTACGCTCGATGATAATGACCTTTTTAAAATTAAATTAAGAACTGAAAAGGACGTATATCTGGTATCCCTTAGGAACTTTTCTTCATATTTACACACAATATTTATAAAAAATACTAGCATTAAAGATATACTTTGGTTTGACCTGGATGGAAATACCTATGATAAGGATCAAAATTATTTGCCTTTAAAATAAATTAGTAGACTAGTAAAATTATCTTTAGTCTGATATATTTCAATTAGCCTGCTCTAAAACTTCTTTATGTCTGATTTTTTCTTCGATCCCCGTCAAGCGGTACTATTTAATGAGTACGATTCACCAGAGTATACGGTTATTGGAGCGGTTGATTCTTTTATATATAAGCGTTGGGATAAACTACCAAGCAAGAGCGATGGCAATAAGTTGTTTTCAGTTCCAGACACACAGTATCATTTTAACCTGAACAACCAGGGCAAGCCGCATACCATGATTGTACATAAAGATCACCGAATGGTGAGGGAATGGATTGGACAAAAAAGGTATGGTGAAGTCGGTCAGGAGCAACCAATCTCTCATTATAAGCCATTCTATTCAGGCTTAAAAAGCTTTTATTATGACGATGCTGATAGAATTATCAGTTATTCAGATGCAACCAGATTTAATCATGAAGAAAGAAAGGTCTTCGGAAAAACATTTTCTTATGACAAGAGTGGAGCTATTTTTGGAAACAATGAAAATGAGTGTTTTATTTTTAACGATTTCGGGCAGCTTACTACCATAATTAAAGGAGAAGAATCTGATGGTTATTATGAAAAACAAAATTTTAGATACGATGAACAAGGAAGAATAGCTTACTGGGAAGAGTTTGGTTATGATTCTGAGCAAGATGATGAGGATAATTTAATTTATTTTTTTGAAAAAGGTATTCTCCTGATGTTTAGCGCTACCTATTCCTATAAGGAAATTTCACCGGGTATTACCCAATGCCAGCGGGACTTTATTGTAGAATATGACAATCCTAAGCAATATAGGAAAGCCTTAATTGTTTATGATAGCCTTGGATATAAGATCACACATGAACACTATTATTTTGATGGGAGTCTTTATGAAAAAGAGGAGTATCATTTTGAATTTGACAATAGAGGAAATTGGATACGGATGATAAGGAATATTCGTTTCGGCAATGGACAGGAGAATAATGCCGAGCCAATCATTGAACGGGAAATATATTATAGCGATGGCACGATTACCGGAAATTATGAGAAAACTGTACCAGAAGCTATTCCTTTAAGTATTGATATATCCAAATCGTTAATTGGAAAAATTACCCGTTTTTTTGAAAGAATCCTCAAGATTTGATTATATATTATGCGATCTCATAAAACTACGCTCTATCTAATCTTCGGGCTCACTATATTGTTATCTTCATGCTCAAACAGTGGCAAAATTATTCAATACGAATACAAGGGTATAGTTGTTACCAGAGTTAACGATTATCCTAAAGACTATTTCTATTACGGAAGATTCAACGACACAAAAGATCTGCCAAAGGAATATATATTATCAAAATTCAGTGGGTTTGATGGTCTGATGTCCGCTTTCCTGATATTCAAAAAAGATAAAACTGTAGAAATTATCCCTGTAGCAGATGACTTCAGCCAAATAAAAGGTAAACCTTTTCTAAAGCTGAACAATGAAATTGAAAATATCGACTTTATCCACTGGAGGGACAGTACCAGCAATAGCCTGGATAGTATCATCGAAGTGTCGGATGGCATCAAATTAGAGATAGAGCGAAATAAAGCCGGCCACTCAAAAGTAAAAGCAAAATACGACAAATCACTGCTTCGGAATTAAAGATCAGTTGATCGCATTTGGACTAAAGGGCTTGTGCTTTTGCAACAGGTGATGGATATCTGAAATTAGCCAATACTTTTAATCACATAGAAGCCCACATTTATAAAACTTTTTGCGATTCCGCTGGTACAAAATTAGATTAGTTTTTGATTATACTGCCGGGATAAAAACCCTAAATTATTTAAAACCCGCGCTATTAGCAATTAACAAGATCCCCAAACCTAGTAGCACCATATAACTATAGCTAAAAAATTTATCATCTTTCATCCGGATATTGATAAACCTACCCAACAATATGGCTGGTATTAGCGCAGGTAGCGACCAGAGATAATAGCGGAATAAAACCCAGGTAAATAAACCGCTTATTCCATATCCTATTAAGCCAGCCATACTTGCGATTAAAAAATAGGCTTGTAGTGTTGCTCTGAAGTGTTGCGCGCTCCATCTGCGTTTGGCACCATAGATTACAAGAGGAGGGCCATTTATGCCATAAGCTCCACCCAGAACACCCGAAAGAAAACCGCAACCAAAAAGCCACCAATGGCTATCAGCCTTTAACTCGGTTAATTTTTTGCCAGCCAACAGGTAAATAGAGAACAAAATAATGATCAATCCTAAAATCACCTTTACCAACGCTTCTTCTACATGCACCAATAACCATAATCCGGCGGGAATACCCATAATTGCATAGGCAGTGAGGCTGCCAGCGCTTTTAAAGTGTATTTTTTTATGGTCCTGCACAACCACAAAGCCCGCGATGGTAACCGAAACAAGAACTGAAAGCGGCACTGCTAAATCAATGGGCATAAAAAGCGCCAGTAATGGAACTGCAACAAGCGACTCACCAAAGCCGAAAGCTGAGCGGAACACAGTTGCAAGAAAAATGATAAGGGAAACAGCGAAAATAACAGGACCGGAAGACATGACCAAATTTACAAATTTAGAGCTGTTTTTACCAATAATTGGTGTATTAAATGCCCTTTACTATTCGTTTAACAGGATTATTTTATGAGGCTGAATCATTCAATTATTGGTCGATTAAACAGCGCGGGCTGGTTACCTTAAGCACATTAAGGCCGCTCGGGTTATATAGGCGCTAAGATGGGGGGCGGGGCAAAACTGTGCGGTATGGCGAAACAAAATTGATTATACACGGTATTCATATTGATTTTTACATCATAAATTACTCCTCAGCTTGATAAGCTAAGCCAGGTTAGTAAATGGTTCGTGGTGACACGAACCATGGCGATGGTTAAGATACTTCATGTGCTTAATTCCTTAATGATAAAAATAAACAACTGGTTTTGAAAGCGCTTCGACTCCGATCAGAGTGATAAGTTATGTTAGTAAATAGTTCGTGGTGACACGAACCATGGCAAAGGTTAAGATACTTCATGTGCTTAATCCCTTAATGATAAAAAATAAACCACTGGTTTGAAAGCGCTTCGACTCCCATCGGGCTGACAAGCTATGGTAAAAATTTTCGTAGTGACACGAACCATGGCGATGGTAGGGGGCTTTCTACAGCTAACTCAGCTATTGCTATTTCTTGCAACCGAAGCGCTAAACCACATGTATAACAAGTAAATACCTAAAATTTGTAATTCATTATTTATGCTTTATGGAGCGATTTACCCAATTCATGGAGCGTTTGTGCCTTTCTACCGATCATCTATTTTTTATAGCATACAGGAATACTACCTTCGAACTCAATAGTATTAATAAAGCGTGGCGATAAGCTTAATCGTATACATGATGCATATATCCACGCTTTTTATTCGAAACAGATTAATAATTAACCAAATATCAACCTAAAAGTAAAGCATTATGAGTTTAAGCAACCGGATTTCCTCAGAAATTACGCCAGAACAAGCAGCAGCCATTGCTGCCGCATTCGAACAGTTAAAAACAGCATTGGCGCCTGTATTAATTATTAATTTAACGGCCGAGGAGCGCAAAGCAACCTTAAAAATGGGCGATAAAACCATCGCTTTTGTAAGCAAAACGCTTGAGTATGCTACCCAAAACCCATTATTGGTGCCCAACTACGTTGATTTAGCCGAAGCTAAGAAAGACAATAAACTTGCTTCCGATATCTATGGCATTTTTCAGCAGTTGAGTACCCTTTTACGTGCTATCGAAGATACTGGTATGGTGGCTGGCAGCGAAGCTTACGAAGCTGCTTTAGTGATTTATCATTCTATCAAAGGCGCAAGTCGCTCAAATGTGCCTGGTACCCAAACCATGCACGATGATTTAAAGCAGCGTTTCCCAGGCCGTGGAAAGCAAAAACCATCGCCTGAGCAATAAACCCAATAGATTAAAAATTGCCCTAGCGGGCATTTAAAAGTACTCCGGAAGACTAAATTGGTCTTCTGAAGTACTAAAAGGTACTTCGGAAGTAGAAAAAACACACTCCGAAGTACTAAAATCTCGTTCGGAACCTCGGCGAACACACTCGGAAGTACAAAAAAGACGCTCCATACCTCGGCGAATAGACTCAGAGATAGAAAAATCTCGTTCGCAACTTCGACGAATATACTCCGAAGTACAAAAAAGACACTCCATACCTCGGCGAATACAACAGGAGATAGAAAAAGGTCGTTCAGGACCTCGGCGAATATACTCCGAAGTACAAAAAAGACGCTCCATACCTCGACGAATACAACACGAGATAGAAAAAGGTCGTTCGGAACGTCGACGAATATACTCCGAAGTACAAAAAAGACACTCCATACCTCGACGAACACACTCGGAGATAGAAAAAGCTGGTTCAGAGCCTCGTCAAATATACTCCGAAGTACAAGAAAGTCTTTCCATACCTCGACGAATACACTCAGAGATGGAAAAAGCTCGTTCAGAGCCTCGTCGAATATACTCAGAGTTAGAAAAAGCTCGTTCGGAATATTGACGAATACAACAGGAAGCACAAGGAAGGAGTTCATAACCAGAAAGAAGACTCTCAAAACGGTAAACCATTTTCAAACTACATTTATTTTTTTGAAAGGGATTAAACAAATAGCTGATTAAACAGAGTGGGTTGATTACAATATTTGATTAGCTTTTGGTGGTGCCGAACGGGTACGATTATACTTGAAAATTTTTCTTACATAATAGATATAATCGGGATTACAAATTCCGACCAACGAGGGGAAATACGCAGCAGTGAACATATTTTTCGAAGACATATGCATATTCTTAAAATAACTAAATTAGTGCAAAAGTAATTACATGGTTTTCAACAGGTGGTTAGCTTTAAAATCATCGATCTTATTAAAGGAAGAAAGACGTAATGAGAAAAAAATACATAGTCATAGGAGTTTTAGTAACCATTTTTTTACTGGTGGTTGGATATCTTGTTTTACTTAGTTCTCTGAGCGGTATGGGAAATCCGACAGGAGGGAGAGGACCTAACTATCCGTATTTCATTACTACTGAGCCTCTGATAGTCAAAAAAATTTCGCTGCCTACAGGAACCAAGCTGGTTTATGAAGAGCAGTTTTTTAAGGAGGGTCAGCAGGATAAAATAATGAGTGAAAAGAAGCTGACCACTATAGAACTACCAAAGGGTAGAACGATAAACTGGGGCGGGGTTCCGGTATATATGATTATAAAATTTTACAACACTGAAATGAGTGGATTTTCGGTTTACGCCGATTTTAGCCGATTAAGAGAGGATAAAAAAAGCAGGTTTTCAAAATTGTGGGAAAGTTGTGGCGGTGAATTAGGCGTGTTAGTGAATAATACCAATGATTGGACTTTTAATACAAAGAATATTTCTGATATCTCCGATTGCAGTGTGAACTATCAGCGCTATTTCAAGGAGGATGCAATGCAGCAAAAGTTTCTTGACAGCCTGTACAATGAACTTGGGAAGCAGGTCAAAATAAAATAAAATAAAACGGCAAGACATAATTAAAATATTGTAAACCTGGCCACCATAATTCTTTTATCAAAATTTGTACATTAGCTGACTACCTGAACGAATGCGAAAGCAGGTGTTAAAAGTACAATTATCACCATAACACATAAAGTATATTCAATGAAAAGTATTATAATGTGGCTGCAAGAATAATAAGTTCTGCTACTGCTTTAGCATGCGAGATGTAAACGGAATGGCTGGCTCCTTCAATTTCAACCACATGGCTTTTTGCTCTTTTAGCGTACATCCTTTCCAGATCAGGATTAATGATCCGGTCTGACTTAGCTACCATATACCAGCTTGGCTTAATTTTCCAGGCTGGATTGTGAATAACAGCGTGAAATACCGAGTCCACTGTCGGCGTTTGGGAAATGGCCATAAAACGAGCTTTCGGAGTGGGTAAATCCCCTGAAAAATCAGCAGGGAAATATTGTGGATCTATATAATCGAAACCGTCAATTCCCTTGATCAGTGACCTGTAAGCCGAGGGATATAACTTACCGTTATTAGCCTCAGACTCATCTTTATCAGGTGCATGGGCAGCAATATATACCAGACCAGATACCTTGGGATTATTTCCTGCTACGGTAATGATTGCACCCCCATAACTATGTCCAACCAGAATGCATGGGCCGTCCTGCATATCAACTATGCGCTTTACAACCGCTACATCTCCTTCAAAAGAAGTAAGGGTCTGTTGGGCCACACTTATCTTGTAGCCTTTCTTTGTTAGTATTTCATAAACTTGCTGCCAGCCTGATCCGTCTACAAAAGCACCATGAACCAGTACCACATTGCGAACCTGATTTTTAACCTGCGCTTTAACTGGCACTAAAAATAGAAGGGAAAAGAGGGTCAATATCAGGCGGATTGTTTTTGCTTGATAGAGAATATTTAAAGTTTTCATAACTGTTGTTTTATAGTCGTCATTGTCGTCCTTAATTCAGGTTCCTGAATTCTTTCGGGGACAGGCCGACCTTGTTTTTAAAAATTTTTGTGAAATGCGAAGGGTGTTCAAAGCCTAGGTCAAAAGCAATCTCGCTGATTGAACTTGCTGAACTCCAGAGTAAGTGCTTGGCTTTATCAATTAATTTCAAATGGATATGCTCTTGTGTTGACTTTCCAGTGGATTTGCTTAACAGGTCGGATAAATAGTTGGCCGATAAATTTAAATGCGAGGCAAAATACTTAACATCCGGAATACCCTGCTCTATAAGCGATTCCTGGCCAAAGTACTCGTTTAAAAGTCTTTCAAATTTTTGAAGAATGTCATTTCCAGCTTTTTCCCTTGTCAAAAACTGACGGTCGTAAAACCTTGAGCAATATGATAACAGTAATTCGAGATTAGTCAGGATTAAGTTATGCGAATGTTTATCAAGATTATTTGCGATCTCTTTCCCGACATTGCGCAAACATTCTTCCAAAACATTCTTTTCAGCGTCTGAAATATGCAGGCACTCATGGGCATCATAACCGAAAAATGAATAGTCAGAAAGCTTACGGCCCCTGCTTGTTGCATTCAGAAAATCAGGGTGTATATAAATGGCCCAACCCTCGACCTTATTTTCGATTCCCGGAGTTAGCACCTGATTGGGAGCGGTAAACATTAGTGAACCCTCTGCAAAATCATAACTTGTCCGGCCATAGTTAAAAACACCTTCGATCTTTTTACAGGCTACAGAGTATAGGTTAAGCCGGTACGAGGCTCCCGGTATTCTGTGTGAGCGGTCCACCTTTGCCAGATCTATGATAGAGATAAGGGGGTGTAGAGGTTTATCGTAATGAAAAAAAACGTGCAGTTCATCAATTGATTTGATATCTATATAATCCATGAGACCTAAGTTTAATCCTGTCTCTAATTTAGTAAACATATTGATATGTATTTCTTTACTGTATTAATATATTACGCCAAGGCTCCGCCGCTCACAAGGAGTTGCTGGCCACTGACGAAAGACGCCAGTTCTCCGGCAAAGAATTCAGCCACGTTTGCAACATCTTCGGGAGTACCCATGCGTCCCATTGGGTAAAAGGTCGGTATCATCTGTCGGATTGGTGCATTTGCTTCTACATTAGTGTGTATACCTGCTCCCTCTGTAGCTGTTGGGAGAATAGCATTGACGGTAATTCCTTTTTTTCCTAGTTCCCTGGCCATCACCTGAACAAGATACAAAGGGGCTATTTTACTGCCACCGTGGAGTGCATAACCGGGATTTGGTAATCCGGTGGTACTGGAACCGATATATATAATCCTGCCATTGTCGGCAACCTGTCTCGCAGCTGCCTGCATGGTAAAAAATGCACCTTTGGTATTCGTGTTAAACAAACGGTCGTATTGGTCCTCGCTGAACTCGCTGACCGGTACTCCTATAAGTTCCAATCCTGCATTGACTACTACAATGTCAACTTTGCCGAACATATTCATAGCTGATGATAACATTTCGTTGATCTCACTGATTTTTGATATGTCTGATTTAACAGCAAGTGCCTTAACACCGTAAGCTTCAGCCTGCTTTACAACTTCTTGAGCTGCTACTTTATCGGTGTGGTAGTTGACTATAATATTTGCTCCGAGATGAGCGAATCTTAATGCGATAGCTCTCCCTATGCCTCTTGATGCTCCGGTGATCACTGCCACTTTGTTTTTTAACTGTCTCATATTAATTTCATTTTTAATAAGGACAGGCATCAAGCCTGTCCTATAATTAATTAGATCATAATCCCACCGGCAACTTCTATTCGTTGTGCATTAACATACCTGCTATCATCAGACAAAAGGGATGCAACAAAAAGGCCTACATCATCAGCTAAGCCAAGACGGCCTAATGCTATAGCTGAAGCAACCTGCTGCTTGTGTTCTTCATCACCTTTTCCGCCACCAAATTCGGTATCGATCGCACCTGGGGCAACACTGTTCACACGAATCTTGCGGTCAGCAAATTCCTTGGCAAAATAACGTGTTAATCCCTCTGTTGCAGCTTTTAGCGCGCCGTAAACTGCAACTCCCGGAAATGCAAAACGTGCCAAGCCGGACGAGATATTGATGATCTGCCCACCATCGACAATAAGTGGTAATAGTGTTTGTGTAAGAAAGAATACACCTTTGAAGTTGACGTTTACCAGCTGGTCGAAAATTTCTTCGGTTGTGTCCTTGATAAGTGTTCGCTGGCCTATTCCAGCATTGTTAACAAGATAATCAAATTTTTCGCGGCCCCATTCTGCGTCAAGAACCTGTAAGACTTGGTTGCTGAAATTGCTGAATGATTGAGTGTCTGCTGAGTCGAGCTGCAACGCCACTGCCTTGCCGCCGCTATTGTTGATCTCATCAACCACTGCTTGTCCATGCTCGGGTTTACTGTTATAAGTTAAAATTACACCAAGCCCGCGTTTTGCAGCATTCAAGGCAATACTTTTTCCTATTCCACGACTACCACCAGTTACTAGGACGATTTTCGGTTGTTGTTCTGTTATACTCATTTTTTTAAATTTTGATACGTCAAAGTTCTAACATTACTTGGGTTAAGATTTATACATTTAAAGGGAAGAATTATACATTTCTCATATCTCTTTTTTTTCAGGATTTTATTTGTCGTTTGCAACAAGAAATCATAAGATCGGTATCATCTCAGCTATACCATTTCAGTTTTGCAATGGACATTTCTTGGCCAAATGCAGTCAGTTAAAGCCAATTTACATAGCGTGTTATCATCTTCTTCACAAAATGGGATAGATTTAGTCGAAACGCAGGTGACGCTTATCAGATGGTAAATATTCTGCGTGGACTAAATATAGAACCACAAGCAATTAAGCAACCTCTAGATCTGTCTATTCCTGAAAATAAGATGATACTGGCTTTCTATCTTGCTGCTCCTGAGGTGGAAAATGATGGACGTGCCCTAAATGTATTCTTCGGAATGAGAAGAGCACACAAGAAGGGAAGGTATATGGGTCTTGCTCCGGTAGGTTATATTAATAAGGTTGAGGGAAATTGGAAAAAATATATCGCATTAGTAGAACCAGATGCAACTATAGTACGTTGGGCGTTTAAAGAAGTTGCAAAAGGCATTCACAATACTGATGGTGTCACGTCAAATTGATTCCGATGATTCTAGGGATATGAAAGCCCGCTATAGTGCTGAAATTAGTAAATTAGAATTACGCTTAACAAAGGGTTATAGTGAAAGGAATATAGTTCAAGGTTTAATTGATAGAGGTATTGGAAAGCTCCTCCAATAGTTCTCGTTTGTCACAAATTGATTCCTTTGGAATAACGAGGATGGCTGAGAACCGCGATCCCAACGCGATATTAAGTTTATATTTCTATAGGTATAGATAATACATGAAAAATGGGGTAGGGAATGCACCATAAATCCGGCCAAAACTCTTTTAACACAAAAAAGCCCCACATTTCTGTGAGGCTTTCTGTGATCCCGCTGGGATTCGAACCCAGGACCACTACATTAAAAGTGTAATGCTCTACCAGCTGAGCTACGGAATCATTTCCCTTTGTTTAAGGAGGTGCAAATATAGAGATTAATCCTTTGTTTGCAAATGTTTTTATAAAATGTTTTTGGTCTTTAACGTTAAAATTAGGTTATCTGTTTGTAACCTCTTGATTTTAAAATTGCTAAGCCCGAAAATAATTTTCATCTTTTTTTCAATAAAAATTAACCCGGAGGAAACAGGCCATTCATTAACCCCAATTTCTTATTTAACCGCCTTTGGTATAAAGTTTAAAAACGATTGAAACTGCGCTTTGTGTTTGTTTTTATCCAGCTTAAAATAGAAGGCACCGCGCCGTGAGCTCGATTTATCTTTATCGGTTTGTTTAATGAGCAAGCCACTGGCCGTTATTTTACGGATAAAGTTGCGGTTATCAATCGGGGCATCGTACACCTGCTCGTATAAAGCCTGCAATTGCGGTATGGTAAAGCGTTTCGGTAACAACTCAAACAAAACAGGGTGGAGGGCGGCCTGGTAACGGATTTTATCCATCGCTGCCTTTACCATCACGTTGTGGTCGAAAATCAGTTCCGGTACTTCTTTAATTTTAAACCATTCGGCATGGTACTGGTCGTTAATCTGTTTGCTGTATTTATTAATATCAATGAGGGCAAAATACACTACCGATACCGTACGCTCAATCGGATCACGATCCGGGCTACCATAAGCATGCAACTGCTCTAAATATACATCGTGCAGGCCGGTAAGCTCTAACAGGATGCGTTTGGCTGCGCCATCCAGGTTTTCGCTTTCGCCAATAAAGCCACCCATCAAACTCCATTGATCTTTTACCGGCTCAATGGCCCTTTTAATCACCAAAAGTTTCAGTTCTTCGCCGTCGTAACCAAAAATAATACAGTCAACAGCAACCAGTACAGGTTTTTGATTTAAATATTTTCCCATGTTTTAAAAAAGCATATTTAATTTAGTATCGTTGTAATCGGTAATATAGCCCAAAATATTTGGATAACCGTCAAATTCTTCGATGGTATGTGTAGTGGTTAACACCAGGCAGGGCATGCCCGCATTCAGGGCCGATTCTACTCCCTTAGGCGCATCTTCAAAAACCAGGCAATCGGCCGGTGTTATGCCCAGTGCCGCTGCAGCCTTTAAAAAGGTTTCGGGGTCGGGTTTGCTCGTTTGCACATCATCGGCGCTCACAATCGCATCGAGGTAATGGCGGATATTTAAACCATCAACCACGAAATCGATATTGAAAGGAATGGCCGCCGAGCCAATGGCCATGGGGATGTGTGCAGCCTTTGCCCGCTCCAGGAAGTGATCCAATCCGGCTATTAAAGCCAGATGCGGTAAATAACCGGCCTGGTAACGCTTTTCTTTATCAACCGAAAGGCGTTCTATTTCTGCAGGGCTAAACTTATCTTTGCCAAAAACGCGCTCCAGTACTTCGTGGTTTTTACCGTACATTTCTTTTTTTACACTTGCATAATCCAGCGCAGCGCCTAAATCTTCCGTCATAATACTGTACCAGGCCAACGTATGGTATTCCATATCGTTAATCATGGTGCCGTTTAAATCGAAAAGAAAAGCTTTAGGCCTGAAATTAAAATCGTGCATATTCTTGCTAAATTATGTGATTTTTTTTGATGTAGGGAATGAAGATCAATATTAACAGAAATATTATTATAATCGTCGGTTTGACGTTAATTATTTTTTACTACTTTAGCACTAACCAAAAATAAATCTATATGCAAGCATCAGGGGTTTTGCCCGGTAAAATCACCATTGCTTTCATCAAATAAAACCCATAATAAAGATGAAAAAATCATTTCTTAAGGCATTACCACTGGCTACCCTTTGCGTGGCCCTTGCTTTTAGCGCATGCAACCCTAAAACCGATAAAGGTGCAGCAGGCAGTACCCAAACCGATTCGTTAAAATACAGCAGCACCATTGATGGTAAAGCGGTTAAACTGTACACGTTGAAGAACAAACAAGGCGCTTCGGTATCCATTACCAATTATGGCGGCAGGGTAGTTTCGTTGCTGGTGCCCGATAAAGACAATAAACTAACGGATGTAGTATTGGGTTACGATAGCGTGGGTGCTTACCGTAAAAAAGGCGAGCCGTTTTTTGGCGCCTTAATTGGTCGCTACGGAAACCGCATTGGCAAAGGTAAATTTACTTTGGATGGAAAGGAATACCAGTTACAGCTTAATGATGGGGTAAATACCTTGCACGGCGGTACCGATGGCTTTTTCGGTAAAGTATGGGATGCGAAACAAGTAGATAGCACGAAGCTGGAATTGAGTTACGTATCTAAAGATGGTGAAGCGGGCTATCCGGGTAAACTGGATGTGAAGGTAACTTATACGTTAACTGACGATAATGGGCTGCAGATTGATTATCAGGCTACTACTGATAAAACCACGGTTGTAAACTTAACCAACCACGCTTATTTTAACTTAAATGGCGAAGGCGACAGCACGATTTTAGACCACGAACTATCGATTTATGCAAGTGCTTATACGCCGGTAGATTCGACGCTGATTCCGACGGGTAAATTGCAACCTGTTGCAGGCACTGCTTTCGATTTTAACAAAGCCAAACTAATTGGCAAACAAATTGGCGATAACGACGAGCAGCTAAAATTTGGTAAAGGTTACGACCATAACTTTGCCTTAACGCACCACGATGGTAAAACACCGGTTGCGGTGGTAAAAAGTACCAAAACGGGGATTGTTTTATCGATTATTACCACCGAGCCTGGCTTGCAGTTTTACAGTGGAAATTTCTTAACCGGAGCGGATAAGGATGGTAAAGGCGGTAAATCGTACCCGCACCGTTCGGCTTTCTGTTTAGAAACACAACACTTCCCAGATGCACCAAACCACCCAAATTTTGCTTCAACGGTGCTTAAACCGGGCGAAACGTATAAAACGAGTACTACTTATAAGTTTTCGAAATAGGGTTAAAAAGGTTAATCGGTCAACTGTTTAAATTGGTTAATTGTAAGTTTACGATGGACCTCGCAGGTTTTTAAAACCTGCGAGGTCTTTTTGTTTTATGCCAAACAGGAGATAATCAGGTTAGCTTATCTCGTCCCCCTTTTGAAGGGGGCAGGGGGATGAACTCGGGCTGATCACATGAAAATGTTATGAGCTGGTTGGTGCGACACCAACCAGTAAGAAGAGATTGCCAGTCAAGCTGGCAATGACGGATTGTGTAAAGAGGTATCTCGCTTAAATTACAATAACCTATCAGGGAATTGAGTAACTTTTTCTATCGTGAGCTGCTGCATAATCTGGTATAAATGCGTTTTAAACATATTAATGGTATGCTCTCCGCCTTCATTACCCAATGCGCCAACACCATACATAAACGGACGACCCATAAAGTTGAATTCAGAACCTACGGCATGCGCCCGGGCCAAATCAACCCCCGAACGAATTCCTCCATCAAGCATGATTTTGAGTTTTGATTTATAGGCATCATTTCCGGCAAGTTTAATTAAAGAGTTAATCGACGATTCACCGGCATCAATTTGTCGCCCGCCATGGTTGGAAACAATAACCCCATCAACACCAATCTGTATGGCTGCCTGCATATCTTCATCTGTAGCGATGCCTTTTAATACCAATGGACCTTTCCAGATTTCGCGGATGGCCGAAACCTTTTCGATGTCGACTTTCCCGGTAAAGGTCCTGTTCATAAACTGTCCCAGCTGCGACATATCCATTCCTTTTTCCATATACGGCTTTAAGGTAGCAAACGAAGGGATACCATGCTGAAGTGTTTTAATGCCCCACAAAGGTCTTGCAAACGCCTGCAAAATATTGTTTACCGACATTTTAGGTGGTATAGAAAGGCCACTTTTAATTTCCTTGTACCTTAATCCAAAAGCAGGCACATCTACCAGTACAACCAAAACCGGGCATTCAACGGCTTTTAATCGCGATAAAATATCATCCCGCAGTTTGTTTTCTGTAGGATGATACAACTGAAACCAGGCTTTTCCTTCCGAAACTTCGGCAATACGCTCGATACTGCTGGTAGATACGGTACTCAGTGTATATGGGATATCGTGTTTGGCTGCAGCTTTGGCCAGAATTTCGGGCGCATTGGGCCACATTAAACCTTGTAAACCAATAGGAGAAATACCAAAAGGCGCACTGTATTTACGACCAAAAAGCTCAACCGACATATCAATATCTCCACCCACACGTAAATAGTTTGGTTTTAGATAAATATCATCGAAATCTGATTCGTTACGGGCCAGATTTAGCCCTTCGTTACAGCCACCTTCTAAATAATCGAATGCAAATTTGGGTATTCTGCTTTTTGCTTTACGCCTAAGATCAGCTACCGATGGGTATTGAGAGTGATAAGGAAAGGTAATTTTTTTGCTCATTATTAAATTTATTGTCTTAGCCGCAGGCATGTTTAAAATCGAAAACTAACACAATATGTTGTAATCTCCGTCCTGCACTATCGGCTATATTTCTTTTTCTTGGAAAATTCAGATGCCAGATATTAATACCGGCGGCATCAAAAGCAGCTTTAAATTTTGTAAAATCCCTTAGCATTATCAGAGAAAATCATTCTCCTTTCTGCAACGGTGAAACGTTCAGTGTATTTGTTTACCACATTAAACCAATCCTGGTAAGACCTGCTGAGCAACATTACCGGCCAATCGCTGCCGTACATTACGCGTTCAGGGCCAAACTGCTCAAATATTACATCAAAGCAGTTAAACAATTCCTGTTCCGTCCAGTTTTGCCAGTCGGCCTCGGTTAAAAGGCCCGATACTTTGCATAATACATTGGGGTTTGAGGCCAAAGTTTTAATGTTTTCCGTCCAGGCTTTTAAATCCTGGCTTTTTACATCCGGCTTGCCGCAATGATCCAATACAAATGGCTGATCGGGAATTTGATCAACCATTTCTATAATGGCTTCCAACTGGTCGTGATAACACAACAAATCGTAAGTATAGTTGTATTTTTTTAACTGTTTAACCCCTGCAATAAAAGCCGGATTTAAGATGAAATCACGGTTCTCGGCCTGCAAGATATGTCGCCAGCCTTTAATGGTTTTATGATTTTGCCAGAAACTTAAGCGTTCATCCAGATTGGGGTTAAGTAAATCAACCCAGCCCACAATACCTTTTATCATTTCGCTCTCGGCTGCCAGCTTTAAAAGAAAATGGTTTTCCTCTTCGGACTGACTGGCCTGCACGGCAATACATCCGGTAATATGCAGATCGTTGTAGGGCTCCTCCAGGTTCTCCGGAGAAAAATCGGTGCGGATAATTTGCATATCGTCGTTAATCCAGTTATCTCTAACCGGATCGAAATTCCAAAAATGTACGTGGGTATCAATCATTTTAAATAAGCACTAAAGTTTAAATATCTGGTCCATTAAGATCCATTTTTCGCCCGGTTTGGCACCAGGTAAAGCCTGCTGAAACTTCCACATCAAAGTTTCCCATTCCTGCACTTTTGGATTGGCTAAATCGGCAGCTCCTTTGGCTTCAAAAGAAAAGCTGTCATTCACCTCCATAATCATAAACAAGCGGTTACCAGTGAGGTATATCTCCAGATTTTCGATACCAGACGAGCTGATACTTTCTTTAATTTCGGGCCAAACCGATTGGTGGTATTGCTTATATTCTTCGATAAGCTTTGCATCATCAACCAGATCGAGCGCCAGGCAGTATCTTTTCATATTAATTTTCGCCGTAAGCTTTAACCGTTTGTTTGCTGGTACCTAAACCATCAATACCCAACTCAACCACATCGCCAGGTTTTAAATACCATGGCTCTGGTTTTTGGCCTAAACCAACACCTGCAGGTGTACCCGTTGTAATTACATCGCCCGGTAAAAGGGTCATAAATTGGCTGATGTATGAAACCATAAACGGTACGTTGAAAATCAGGTTTGAAGTGTTTCCATCCTGTAAGGTTTTACCGTTAACGGTTAACCAAAGACGCAGGTTGTGCACGTCGGCAATTTCATCCTGTGTAGCAATAAATGGCCCGATTGGCGCAAAAGTATCGGCACTTTTTCCTTTAACCCACTGTCCGTTACGCTCTAACTGGAATTCGCGCTCGCTGTAATCGTTATGCAAAACGTAACCCGCAATATGATCTAAAGCATTTTCTTCAGTTACATAGCTGGCTTTTTTACCAATTACAATGGCTAATTCTACTTCCCAGTCGGTTTTTTTACTGTTTTTAGGGATAACCAAATCATCATTCGGGCCTACAATAGCTGTAGTAGCTTTGAAGAATAAAATCGGCTCGGTTGGGATAGGGGCATTGGTTTCGGCTGCGTGGTCTTTATAGTTTAAACCCACACAGATAATTTTAGATGGACGCGCCAAAGCCGGACCAAGGCGAACACCTTTATCAACCTGAGGCAAATCGGCAGATGCAATAGCTGATTTTAATTTCTCAAGGCCATCACCACCAAAAAACGCTTCGTTATAATCGCTAACCAATGCAGATACATCAAAATATTTATCGCCGATAATTACCCCTGGTTTTTCTGCTCCTGCTTCGCCAAATCTTATTAATTTCATGTTATATTTTCTTTATTGTATTTAAAAAGGATATTAATTGTTTAAGGTAGTAAATCCACCGTCAATCGGGTAATCGCAGCCGGTAATAAACGAAGCTTCGTCGCTACATAAATATAAGGCCAGCGCACCAATTTCTTCAGGTTTAGCCATGCGGCCAATGGGTTGTGTTTTAGATAATTTCTCGAACATTTCAGGGATATTATCCGGATAGTTTTTCTGTAAAAAGCCATCAACAAATGGGGTATGTACCCTTGCCGGAGAAATAGAATTACATCTGATGTTTTCGCCGATGTAATCTTTGGCTACGCTCATGGTCATGGCTTTTACTGCACCTTTTGCAGTACTGTAGGCAAAACGATCTGGCAAACCAATTAATGCAGCAATAGAAGCCATATTAATGATTACACCACCACCAGCTAAACGGATTTGCGGAATAGCGGCGTATAAACAGTTGTAAACACCTTTAACATTAACGCGCATTACCCGGTCGAAATCGCTTTCTTCGGTAGTATCTGCTTTGCCAATGTGTGCAATACCGGCATTGTTTACTAAAATATTGATGCTTCCAATCTGCTCAAAAACAGCTTTAACGGCCTGGTGATCTGAAACATCGCAGGCATAACTAAAAGCCTGTTTGCCGGCTGCCTTAATTTCATCCAATGTATCTTGTGCCTGTGCGGTACCCAGTTCGATAATGTGTACTTCGGCATCCTGTTTGGCCAGGATGGTTGCTATAGCCCTGCCAATTCCACTGCCCCCGCCGGTAACTACTGCTTTTTTATTTTTGAGTGAAAACATGTTTGTTGTTTAAATTGATTGATGATGTAATATACGTATTTTGGTTTCGCATCCTTAATATTATAGGTTTAGCTTGCTATTGCCGAAAAAACGGCATAATGTTATAATTGATTAGAATACGACTACAAATAAAATAAATATTGTTGATTAAAAATTTTATCTTCTTGTCTAAATATTAACAGATATTGTCATACCCGCTACAAACCTTTATAAGCGCTTTACCTTGCATAAATATTACAAAGGCGAAAGGCTAATTTACTTATATTTGAATATTATTTTTATATTTAAATAATATTGCAACCAAATATCATACAAAAGCCTAATTTTTAAGGCTTTGTTATAAGAGCCAAATTGAATGAGAAATTTTCTGATTTTTATTTCCTGTTATTTTTTATCGATCCCGTATTCAAGTGCTGCCAACCGGCCCGAAAAGAACATTTTAATACCTGCAGCTGCGCATGTAAGGGTAAAGTTTGGGGCTGAGCAGGTTTTAAAGGCCTTGAATAAAATTGGTTATCAGACTAAAATAACACTATCAGGTAAGGCAGGAGCAAGCAAGCCTGGCATTATAATCGGCATATTTTCTGATGCGGTTATGGCTGGAAAACTTCCGGCAGGGGTAAAAAGCAAGGTAGCCAATGCTAAAAAAGAAGCCTACACCATTTACACCGATAAAAACGGAACCATATATATAGCTGGTCATGATGCTTCAGGCACTTTATATGGCTGTATTGAGCTGGCCGATCAGATTAAAGACAATGGCAAGTTACCTGCGACCTTATCACTTACCGATCAGCCTGAAATGGTGTTACGCGGCACTTGTATCGGCTTGCAAAAGCCCGATTATTTACCGGGACACGATGTTTATGAATATCCCTACACACCAGAAACTTTTCCCTGGCTTTATGATAAAGCTTTATGGATTAAGTACCTGGATATGATGGTGGAGAATCGTTATAATTCACTTTACTTGTGGAATGGTCACCCATTTTCATCGCTATTACGACTGAAAGCCTATCCTTATGCTGTAGAAGTTGATGATGCTACCCTTAAAAAGAACGAAGAAATTTTCAGGTTTTTAACACACGAAGCCGATAAACGCGGTATCTGGGTAATCCAGATGTTTTACAATATCATTATCCCTAAACCATTTGCCGATAAACATGGGTTGAAAACGCAAGACCGTAACCGTCCGATTATCCCTTTAATTGCCGATTACACCCAAAAATCAATCGCGGCTTTTGTAGAAAAATACCCGAATGTAGGTTTAATGGTGGCCTTGGGTGAAGCCATGGAAGGTGTGGGGCAGGATGATATCGACTGGTTTACCAAAACCATTATTCCCGGCGTAAAAGACGGCCTAAAAGCTGCAGGAATAAAAGAAGAGCCACCAATTGTTTTGCGCGCACACGATACCGATGCGCCCAGCGTAATGAAAGCTGCTTTACCGCTCTACAAAAACCTGTATACCGAGAATAAATTTAATGGCGAAGCTTTAACAACTTACACACCACGTGGTGCCTGGGCGGAGCTGAACCGTAAGCTGGCTGATATTGGCACAGTAAATATCTCTAACGTGCATATCCTCGCTAACCTGGAGCCTTTCAGGTATGGATCGGCAGATTTTATACAAAAATCGGTACAGGCCATGAACAAGATTTACGGTGCCAAAGGTTTACACCTTTACCCGCAAGCCAGCTACTGGGACTGGCCTTATGCTGCAGACCATGTAAAAGGCCGTTTGTTAGAAGTAGACCGCGATTGGATTTGGTACAAGGAGTGGGCAAGATATTCGTGGAATTCGCAAAGAGACCGTACAGCAGAAATAAATTACTGGGGCAAGGCACTGGCCAATAAATACGGTACCAACCTAACGGGTGGCAAGGCCATTTTAAAGGCTTACGAAGAATCGGGAGAAATTTCGCCCAAACTCCTGCGCCGCTATGGCATAACCGATGGTAATCGCCAAACTTTAACGCTGGGCATGTTAATGACGCAGCTGATTAACCCTTTCCGTTATGGTGTATTTACTTTAATGTACGAATCGGAAGCCCCTGAAGGCGAAATGATTATCGACTATGCAGAAAAGGAATGGAAGAAGCAGGGGCACATTGGCGAAACACCTGTGCAGATTGCCAAAGAGGTGGTAGCACATGGACAGAAAGCTTTAGCCGCAATACGAAACGCTGCACCAACCGTAACTAAAGATACAGCAGAATTTAACCGGCTTAAAAACGACATGTATTGTTACGATGCCATGGCCAACTTTTACGCTGAAAAAGTAAAAGCTGCACTCTGGATTTTACGTTATAAATACTCGAATAATGTGGGTGATCTGGATCAGGCGTTACCTTTTCTCGAAAAAAGTGTAACCCATTATGCAGATTTGGTTAAGTACACTGAAAAAACATATTTGTATGCCAATAGCATGCAAACCAAGCAACGCAAAATCCCGATGCGCGGGGTTGATAAAACATTTATCCACTGGCGCGAAATGCTACCGGTTTTCACGAAAGAGCTTAATCATTTCAAACACAGTATCGATTCGCTAAAATCGGTTAAACAGGGAGAAACGGCCAAAATTATTAACTATAAGGCTGCTGCAGTACAGGTTTTAAATCATACAGCAAGTTATACAATTGCTAAAGATGCTGTAGTTTTTAGCGATACCACCGTTAAAATTAAAGAGGTTGCCGACGAGTTATTAGGGTTAAAAGGCATTCAACTTTCCAAAGCCAGTCAAATTAAAAACGGAACCGAAATTAAGTTTACTACTGTTGCTCCGGTAAAATTGTTGGTTGGCTTTTTTAATCAGAAAAACGCTGAATACCTGGCGCCGCCACAACTGGAAACTGATGCAAGCGCCAATAATTATGGTCAGTCGGAAATTAAAATATCCAATGCCATGGTTGCAGCAGGATTCCCGCCGGTAAACGTACATGCTTACTCTTTTGCGGCAGGCACACATACTTTAAATTTAGGCAAAGGTGCTTGTTTGGTATTGGGTTTTATAGATGACAAGCAGGAACTGCGAATCTTTAATGCAGGGCTTGATGGACATGGTAAAGATATAGATTGGTTATTTGAATAATGATAAACACAAGAAATTTTATAGCCACAGTGGTATTATCGCTATGTGCTTTTACGGGCTTTACACAGCAAAAAACGATTATCGGAACAGATAAACTGAAAAAGTATGTCACATACTTTAATGCTATTGATACTGAGGCTGTAAAAAACTACGTACCCAATGCTGAAGCGTTTACCTGGCTGGCTGATCAGATTCCTTTATTCGAATGTCCGGATGAGGTGCTGGAGCAAAATTATTATTACCGCTGGTGGAGCTACCGCAAGCATCTGGTAAAAACTCCGGAGGGTTTTATTTTTACCGAATTTATAGAACCGGTAAAACATGCGGGTAAATACAATTCTATCAGCTGTGCTTTAGGTCACCATCTTTACGAAGGCCGGTGGTTAAAAGACAACAGCTATTTGCAAGACTATGTGAAATTTTGGCTCTACCATGCTGATGTAGGTCAAACCAAGCAACGTTTCCATCAGTTTAGCAGCTGGGTTGATGATGCGGTATATCAGAACAACCTGGTAAAACCTGATCAACAGTTTTTGAAAGAAATATTACCTGCGCTGGATAAAGATTATGCGAAATGGGAAGCGGAACGCAAGCTTAAAAACGGCTTGTTCTGGCAAAACGATGTGAAGGATGGAATGGAAGAGTCGATCAGCGGTTCGCGGAAAGACCAAAACCAAAGGCCAACCATTAACAGCTACATGTATGGCAATGCTATTGCTTTAAGTAAGCTCGGTAAAATGTTTGGCGACAATGCATTAGTTGCTAAATACAACCTCAAGGCAGATTCGATTAAAAAACTCGTTCAGGATAGTCTTTGGAATCCAGCTTCGGCTTTTTTCGAAACCAGAAAAGCAAAAGGCGGACATGCAGAAGTGCGTGAAGCCATTGGTTTTATTCCCTGGGATTTTAATTTGCCAGACGATAAGGCCAGCTATGCAAAAGCCTGGGATCAGTTACTGGATACCGCGGGCTTTAATGCACCCTGGGGCTTAACAACAGCCGAACGGAGAAACCCAACTTTCAGAACCCGCGGTACAGGGCACAGTTGCGAATGGGATGGAGCGCTTTGGCCATTTGCAAGCTCGCAAACGCTTAAAGGATTGGCCAACTTGCTTACCAATTATAAACAACATGGTAAAATGAATCCCACTGTGTTTTATAAAGAGCTGCATAAATTCGCTGCATCGCATACTAAAAATGGCAAACCGTACATTGGTGAGTATCAGGATGAAAAGAATGGCGAGTGGTTAAAAGGCGATAATCCGAGAAGCAGTTTTTATAATCACTCTACCTTTTGCGATTTGATTATCAATGATTTGATCGGCATCAAACCACGGGCAGACAATACATTGGAAATTTATCCACTGATTCCCAAAAATCAATGGGATTGGTTCATCCTTGATAACGTTTCGTACCACAACAAAACTTTAACAATATTGTGGGATAAAACCGGAAATAAATACAATAAAGGCAAGGGGTTTTTAGTGTTTGTAGATGGGAAAATAGTTTTTAAAGGCAAAGATTTGAAACCTTTAAAAGTGGCAATGAATTAATCCTATCCGTATTGTTAAGCGCAGCGTCACTACGGATTAATGAATAAGATTGAGTTTATAACTCAATAATTAAAAACCAAAGCTTTGGTTCGTGTCCGCACGAACCTAAGCAAGAATTAATAATAAGCGATACAATCGCTGACCTCATTCATCCTCGTTACAAACGAGGACGATGTATAGGACGATTTAAAATGATTGAGAGATGCTGAAATAAATTCAGCATGACGAAACCTTAAACCTGATGAAATACATTATCAAGACCTTAATTTTTGCAATAGCATTTACCAGTTACCTCAGTGCTAGTGCACAGGAATACTACAATGTAATCAAATATGGCGCTAAAAACGACAGCAGTAAACTGGCTACTACAGCCATAAAAAATGCTATCGATGCAGCTTCAAAAGCTGGAGGGGGTACTGTTTATTTCCCATCGGGTAAATATTTAACAGGCCCTATTCATTTAAAAAGTAATATTACCATTTTGATTGATGCCGGCGCCGAGCTGCATTTTAGCGATAACTTTAACGATTACCTTCCAATGGTTAAAAGCCGCTACGAAGGAGTAGATGTAACCAGTTTTTCACCTTTGTTTTATGCTTATAAAGCCGAAAACATCTCGATTATTGGTCGTGGTATTATTGACGGCCATGGTAAAAAGTGGTGGGATTTTGTAGAAGGTTATAAAGAAGGGCAACCGATATCGAAATGGCAAACCACTTTTGCCAGTCTGAATAAGGATATCATCTTACCCGATGATCCAAAACAAATGAAACGCGGCTTTTTACGTCCGCCGTTTATTCAACCTATGTTTTGCAAAAATGTATTGATAGATGGTATTACCATTCGCAATTCTCCATTCTGGACGGTTAATCCGGAGTTTTGCGAGAATGTTAAGGTGCATGCAGTAACCATTAACAACCCACATTCGCCAAATACCGATGGCATTAACCCCGAATCGTGTAAAAATGTACACATTTCCGATTGCCACATCAGCGTTGGCGACGATTGTATCACCATTAAATCGGGTAAAGATGCCCCTGGCAGAAAAATGGCAGTACCAGCCGAAAATTATGTAATTACCAATTGTACCATGCTATCTGGTCATGGGGGTGTGGTAATTGGCAGCGAAATGTCGGGCGATGTGCGTAAAATAACCATTTCCAATTGTGTATTCGATGGAACCGACCGGGGTATCCGCATTAAAACTGCACGCGGAAGAGGCGGAGTAGTTGAAGAGATCAGGGTAAGTAACATCATCATGAAAAATATCAGGGAGCAAGCGATTGTACTTGATATGCAATACGCCAAAACCAACGTTGAGCCTGTGTCAGAACGCACCCCGGCATTCCGGAATATTCATTTCGCCAATATCACCGGGCAAGTAAACCAGGCGGCCTATTTAAACGGGCTGGAAGAAATGCCCATCAGCAATATTACTTTCAACGACATTAACCTTGAGGCCAAAAGTGGTTTTTCGATTGGAAATGCTACCGATATTGAGCTTCACAATGTTGGTGTAAATACCCAAATTGGCCCGGCCGTAAAAGCAACTAAAGTAAGTAACCTGATTATTGATGGTTTAAAAAGTTACAAAGTGCCTGCAAACGCCGCTGTAATTGATTTAACCAATGTTTCTGACCTGTTTTTATACAATGCCTTTCCTTCAGCCGAAATAAATACTTACCTGAAATTGAGCGGTGCTGAAACCAAAAACATATTTTTAGGCAACAATAATTTCAGAAGGGTGAAAACGCCGGTTAAAAAAGAAAAAGAAGTAACGGCCACCATCGAAATTATTTCAGGCGACAAAGGACAATAACATGAAATTTAAATTTTTATTAGGCACTTTAATTTTAGCAGTAACCGTTCAAACTAAAGGATGGGCGCAGGAAAATAACCATACTTTGTGGTACAACAAACCTGCCGAAAAATGGACTGATGCTTTACCCATCGGCAATGGCCGTATTGGCGCCATGCTTTTTGCGGGTACATCAGTTGACCACATCCAGTTTAACGAAGAAACGCTGTGGACCGGAAAGCCAAGAGATTACAACCGCAAAGGTGCCTATAAATATTTAAACGACATTAGAGAACTGCTTTTTGAGGGTAAACAAAAAGAAGCCGAAACTTTGGCTCAGGCACAGTTTATGGGCTTGCAAAGCGAAGCAGGCGACAAAAATGCCTGGGTAAACCAAATGAAAGCCGGAAAAGGTTTAACTGGCAACCCTGCACTGGCTAATTTCGATGATAAAAACTGGGAAAGCCTTAAAGTACCTGCTTTTGATGGTTGGGAAACGGTTGGCCTGGCCAATTTAGATGGCGCAGTTTGGTTGAGAACTACCTTCAATGTACCCAACAGCTGGAGTGGAAAGGATTTGGTGCTCGATCTGAACCGCGTTCGCGATCAGGATTTCACTTACATTAATGGTACACTGGTAGGCAATACCGATAATACCGAACCAAGGAAATACACCATTCCGGCAAAACTGATTAAAACAGGGAGCAACACCATTGCCATTCAGGTGCTAAATTATGCCGATAAGGGTGGATTGGTTGGTTATAAAGATACCAGTAAGAAAATCGGCATTTATCCGGTTGGTTCAGATATTACACAAGGTGTTTCGCTGGAGAAAGCATGGAAATATAAAATACAGGACGAAAATCCACCTGCTATACCGCAGTATCAGGGCAGTTATCAGCCGTTTGGCGACCTGAACTTATACTTTAAACTCACTAAATCTTTGGTGAGCAATTATAAACGTTCATTAGATATCAGTACTGCGGTTGCGAAAACCACCTTTACCAGTAATGGGGTAAACTACCAGCGCGAATATTTTGCCAGTCAACCCAACCAGGCAGTAGTTATTCACCTAACTGCCGATAAACCCAAAGCCATCAGCTTCGATGCCGAATTATCGAGCCCGCACCGTAAATCGTCGGTAAAGATGCTTGATAAACAAACGCTGGCCCTAAGTTTACAAGTAAAAGATGGTGCATTAAAAGGAGAAAGCAGGTTAACAGCTATTGTTAAAAATGGAAGTTTAAAGATTCTTAACAATAAAATCAGTATCAATCAGGCTGATGAAGTAATCCTTTATTTAACTGCGGGTACCAATTTCATTAACGCACAGGATGTTTCGGGTTTACCGGCTACAGCAAATATTAAAGCACTAAACAGCCTGAAAGGGAAATCCTACGCTGAAATTAAACAGAATCACATTAAAGAATACCAGCAGTATTATAATGAGTTTGAGGTTAGTTTTGGTCGATCGGAAAATGAGCAAATGCCGACTGATGAGCGCCTGGCTAAATTTGCCAGCTCAAGCGATGCTGCCTTTGCTGCGCTGTACATGCAATATGGCCGGTATTTGTTAATCTCGAGCTCAAGACCCGGTACACAACCAGCCAACCTGCAAGGCATTTGGAACGATTTGTTAACACCACCATGGGGTAGTAAATACACCACCAACATTAACCTGGAAATGAATTACTGGCCAACAGAAGTTTTAAACCTTTCGGCCTTAAACGAACCTTTATTTCAGAAAATTAAGGGTTTAACCAAAACCGGTAGCGAAACGGCTAAACAATATTACAATGCGCGGGGCTGGGTTTTGCACCACAATACCGATTTATGGAATGGAACGGCTGCTATAAATGCCTCTAACCACGGCATCTGGATGAGCGGCGCAGCCTGGTTAAGTCAGCATTTGTGGGAGCATTATCAGTTTAGCCAGGACCGTAAATTCCTGGAAACGGAAGCTTATCCCTCCATGAAACAGGCAGCTTTGTTCTTTGTAGATTTTTTGGTTAAAGACCCTAAAACGGGTTGGTTAATCAGTACGCCGTCTAACTCACCAGAAAATGGTGGTTTAGTAGCGGGACCAACCATGGATCACCAGATTATCCGTTCATTATTTAAAAATTGTATTGCAGCTGCCGATGTGCTCCATACTGATGTGGATTTCAAAAAAACATTGGAAGAAAAGCTAAAGCAACTGGCTCCGAACCAGATTGGTAAATATGGCCAGTTGCAGGAGTGGCTAACAGATAAAGACGATACTACCAATAAACACCGTCATGTTTCGCATTTGTGGGGTGTTTACCCGGGCAACGACATTACCTGGGATGGTGATGCCAAAATGATGCAAGCCGCAAAACAGTCGCTTTTGTATCGTGGAGATGATGCTACAGGCTGGAGTTTAGCCTGGAAAATAAACTTCTGGGCCCGGTTTAAAGATGGCGACCATGCCATGAAACTGGTAAAAATGTTAATGAAACCGGCCAACAACGGAGCGGGATCTTATGTAAACCTTTTCGACGCACACCCGCCGTTCCAGATCGATGGTAATTTTGGCGGTTCAGCAGGGATAGCCGAAATGATTCTGCAAAGCCATCAGGGCTATCTGGATATTTTACCCGCTTTACCAACGGCTATGCCTACAGGTAACATTAAAGGTTTACAAGCAAGAGGTGGTTTTGAGGTAGATTTGAGCTGGGATAAAGGTACATTAACTTCATTTACACTTAAATCTAAAACTGGTGGAGATTGCACGCTGCACTATAAAAATTTGGTGGTACAACTGCACACCAAAGCAGGCGAAACTTATAAACTGAACGGGGATTTGAAATGATAATTAGGTTGAGGAATAGTTTTGATAGTATTTTGAATGGTAAAAGGTACGTGGAGACAAGTACCTTGGCTAAGGAAGTAATCCCCTTATTCAAACGCCTTGGTTCGTGTCCCCACGAACCAAAAATCTACACTTTAAAGTATTTCTTCATTTTATTGTTACTGACTTTATTCAGCATAAATTTCGTTAAAGCACAAAATCCAATACGCAAAACGATTTCACTAAACGCTAATTGGCTTACCATTGTCGATGAAAAAAGCAATAATACTTTTGAAGGTTTTCAGGCAGCTGCTTATAACACCCAAAACTGGAAAAAAGTAAATGTGCCCCACAACTGGGATCAATATGATGGCTATCAGCGCAAGTTGCACGGCAACAAACATGGTTACGCCTGGTACCGCAAAAGTTTTAAAACAAATGAAATTAAGGCAGGAAAACGCTTCTTTTTATATTTTGAAGGTGTTGGCTCTTATGCAACAGTGTGGTTAAATGGCCAAAAAGTGGGCTACCATGCGGGTGGCAGAACCACCTTTACGCTCGACGTTACAGCAGCGATTAAACTGAATAATGCTGAAAATGTACTGGCGGTGAGGGCCGATCACCCGGCCAACATACAGGATTTACCTTGGGTTGATGGCGGTTGTTCTACTGAACGAGGCTTTTCGGAAGGTTCACAACCGATGGGTATTTTTAGACCGGTACATTTGATCGTGACCAACGAAGTGCGTGTACAACCTTTTGGCATCCATATTTGGAACGACAATAAAATTTCGGAAAAAGCAGCGGTCTTAAATTTCACTACAACCTTAAAGAACTATAGTTCGAAACCGAGATCAATTACTATCTCTAACCAGTTACTGGATGCTAAAGGCAAGCTCGTACAAACGTTAAAAAACACAATTCATCTTGCTGCAGGGAAGGAAATTGATGTAGAGCAAAAAACGGCTACCATTAGTAACCCAAAATTGTGGTCGCTTGAAAACCCTTATCTCTACACGCTTAAAACTACCATTATTGAAAACGGCAAGGTACTAGATGAGCAGCAAACACCTTATGGCATCCGCTGGATTAGCTGGCCTATCGGCGAACAGGCTAGTCAGAAGGTATTTTTATTAAACGGAAAGCCTGTTTTTATTAACGGCATTGCCGAATACGAACATTTAATTGGCCAGAGCCATGCTTTTAGCAATGAGCAGATCCGCTCGCGTGTAATGCAGATTAAAGCTGCAGGTTTTAATGCTTTCCGCGATGCGCACCAGCCACACAACTTACTGTACTCAGATTATTGGGATAAAGAAGGGATTTTATGCTGGACACAAATGGCGGCACATATCTGGTATGATACACCTAAGTTTAGAACGAATTTCAAAACTCTTTTAACTGATTGGGTAAAAGAAAGAAGAAACAGTCCGTCGGTAGTTTTATGGGGTTTGGAAAACGAAAGTACTTTGCCCGAAGATTTCGCCCACGAGTGCACCGAATTAATCCGCAAACTCGATCCAACAGCATCTTCGCAAAGAAAAGTAACTACTTGCAATGGCGGTAAAGGCACCGATTGGGATGTACCCCAAAACTGGACAGGTACTTATGGCGGCAATCCATTAACCTATGGCGAAGATTTGCAGAGACAGGTTTTAGTAGGCGAGTATGGCGCCTGGAGAACTCTCGATTTGCATGATGTTGATGCAGCAGGTAAAGGTTATACCGAAAACAAAATGACCAGTTTGATGGAAACCAAAGTCCGCCTGGCCGACTCGGTAAAAGATAAAACAGCAGGCCATTTTTTCTGGCTGTATAGTTCGCACGATAACCCAGGAAGGGTACAGGGCGGTGAAGGGCTTCGCGATTTAGACAGAGTAGGTCCGGTAAACTATAAAGGCATGTTTACCCCCTGGGAAGAACCTACCGATGTGTTTTACATGTTCAGGAGCAATTACGCACCCAAACAAACCCAACCAATGGTGTACATCGTGTCGCATACCTGGCCAAACCGCTGGAGCACACCTGGCGTAAAAGATAGCCTGGTGGTATATTCCAATTGTGATGAAGTGGAACTCTTTAACGACATTGATGGACAATCTTTAGGTAAAAGAAAACGTGGTACAATAGGTACACATTTCCAATGGAATAAACCTAACATTCAATTTAATGTATTGTATGCCATAGGTTACGTTAACGGAAAAGCTGTTGCCAAAGATCAGCTCGTTTTACAAAATCTACCTCAAAGCCCTGATTTCAACCAGTTGGTTACCGATAAGAAAATTATAGTTTCAGAGCAGGGCTATAATTATGTTTATCGTTTAAACTGTGGCGGCAATAATTATACCGATGCTAACGGCAACAAATGGTCGGCTGACAGGAACTTAACGGCGAATGATTGTTTTGGTTCAAGCTCATGGACTAAAGAATTCCCGGGTGTACCTACTTTTTTTGCCAGTCAGCGGCGTACTTTTCAACCTATTGCGGGCACTGCCGACTGGAAACTGTTTCAAAGTTTCAGATATGGTCGCGATCAGTTGAAATACCATTTTCCATTGCCTGATGGAGAATATTTGGTTGAAATCTATTTTATAGAACCCTGGCTGGGCATAGGCGGTGGTTTGGATGCAAAAGGTATGCGCTTATTTGATGTGGCTTTTAATGGTAAAGCTGTCATTAAAGATTTAGATATCTGGAAAGAAGCCGGCAGCAACGCGCTATTGAAGAAAACAATTAAAACTACTGTTAAAGGTGGTTCCTTAACAATCAATTTTCCCGAGGTTAAAGTAGGTCAGGCTGTTATTTCGGCCATAGCCATAGCCAGTTTAAATCAAAAAATTAAACCTGCACCAGCAAGCCAGTCGTTGTTAACCAAAATAAAAAATGCCGAATTGCACAACTGGCTCGATATCGGCGAAGCGCAATTTATTGGAGAAAAAATAAATTTTACCAGTTTACCTTCCAATTTGTTTGGTGCCGAATGGCTAAAAGCATCACGTGGGCAGGAGAGTATCGAATTTACAGCAACTGATACAGTAGATACTTTTGTGGCGTTAAACACCAACAGCAGTGTGCCACAAGGCTTCGAAGATACCAAAACAGCTATAACTAACAGCAAAGCTGAAAGCTTTCAGCTGTACCGTAAAAGACTTAACCCGAACGAGCGGATCATTTTTGATAGCCGCTCAGCAACTGTTTTCGTTTTACCGGTTACCCATTTACAACCTGCCTACGATTTAAAAAACACCACCAATTACAAGGCTACTGATGCCAGTTTAAAAGGCAACAATATTATAAAGGAGGAATTGATGGGCAAGGAGCGGGTTACTTTTAAAGCCAACAGCGATGCAGTTTTAACCTGGAATATCGCTGTAGGTGTTGCCGATACTTATTCTTTAACCATTAAGTATCACAATCCATTTGAACAACCGCTAAAAGCCAAACTGGAATTTTTATCGGCCGATGGCACTTTAATGAAAACGGAACGGGCCGAATTTGCGCCAACCAAGGCTGGTAAATGGAACTATTTAAGTACCAATACAGGTAGTATGATTAATGCAGGAGCTTATCAGCTCAGAATTACGGCTACCGAAACCAAAGGCTTGAGTATTGATGCTTTGGATGTTCAATAAGATAAGATGGTACAATATGTAGCCAAAATCTTATATGAATACTGTTTTTTAGACGTGCATATTTGTTTTAACCAAATTAATAAACGAGCCAACCAATAATGAAGGGTCTACCTATATTCGATCTTGCGATTATCGCCATTTATCTGGTTGGAATGATATTAGTTGGTGTTTATTTTTCGCGGAAAAATAAAAATGCCGAGCAATTTACAAAAGCTTCGGGCCTCATTCCCGGATGGGCAATAGGTTTATCTATTTATGCAACATTTTTAAGCAGCAATACTTTTTTAGGGGTACCTGGAAAAGCTTTTGGAGGCAACTGGAATGCATTTGTATTCAGTATTTCGATGCCGTTGGCTGCATGGGTAGCTTCCAAATATTTTGTGCCTTTTTACAGAAATACTGGCGAAATATCGGCCTATACGCACCTCGAGAAGCGCTTTGGCGCCTGGGCAAGGGTATACGCAGTGGTTTGTTTCTTATTAACACAACTGGCAAGGATGGGCTCTATATTTTTCGGCATCGCTTTGAGTTTACAGGCTTTAACCGGCTACTCTATGCAAATGATTATGGTCGTAATGGGCATCTGCATCATTGTTTATACTGTTTTAGGAGGAATTGAAGCGGTAATATGGACAGAAGTGGTGCAGGCGGTTGTAAAAACATTTGGTGCCTTGCTGATCCTTTATCTCATCATCAGCAACATGCCGGGTGGAGTGGCTAAAATAGTAGAGATTGGCAAAACTGCTGATAAATTTAGTCTGGGTAGTTTTAAACCCGATTTTATTAGCTCATCGTTTTGGGTGGTGTTGCTTTATGGCTTTTTCATCAACCTCAACAATTTCGGTATGGATCAGAATTACATCCAGCGCTACCATACCGCTTCATCAAGCCAGGCAGCGTCGAAATCAATCTGGTTATGTGTGTGGCTATATATTCCTGCATCCTTACTGTTTTTTATTATAGGATCTTGCTTGTTTGCCTACTACGAAATTAATCCAGATCTGGTGCAGTCGATAAAACACCAGGTAGCGGTAGAACGCTTGCCTTTACATGCCTCTGCAGCTGAAATATTGAAAGTACAAAATGCGTTACAGCCGGCAGATTACGGAGATAAAATTATGCCGCATTTTATGGTGACTAAAATACCGGTAGGTTTAGTGGGACTAATTGTTTCGGCCATCTTATCGGCGGCTATGAGTACTATCAGTTCAGGAATGAATGCTTCGGCAACCGTTTTTTCGGTCGATATTTACAAGCGTTATTTTAAACCTGAGATTAGCGAAAAGCAGAATTTATCGTTGCTGCATATTGCCACAGTAGCTTTTGGTTTACTGGGTATGATTGCAGGTATTGCCATGATTGGCGTAAAAAGTATATTGGATGTATGGTGGGAGCTATCAGGTATTTTTGCCGCAGGTATGCTGGGTTTGTTCTTATTGGGTATCATTAGCCGGCAAACCAAAAACCACGAAGCCATAACCGCAACTATTATCGGCATTGCCGTAATTATATGGATGACATTTTCTTCACTTCTTCCTCCGGAATATGAAGCTTTTAGAAATCCGCTACATAAAAACATGATTATCGTAACCGGTACTTTAACCATTTTTTTAGCAGGGCTTTTCCTGACTAAAATTAAAAACAGAAAAACTAAGACCGCCAGCTAAAACCTGGCTAAGGTTCAATCGGACAATTATTTAGAACAATTTTATCACATCAGAATACAATGGAAAACTCACAAAAAGGGTTCATCCCGGTCATGCTTACGCCTTTTTTAAGCAACGGAAATATCGATTATCCGGCACTTACCCAGCTTACAGAGATTTATTTGCAGGCGGGCTCGTCGGGTCTATTCGCCAATTGCCTTTCGAGCGAGATGTTCGAACTCAACGATAAAGAGCGCATTGAAGCTATAAAACATGTGGTTAAAGTGGTTAATGGAGCAGTACCAGTAGTAGCCACCGGAACCTTTGGTGGCCCCATTTCCAAACAGGCCGATTTTGTAAAAGCAGTGAGCGATACCGGGGTGGAAGCGGTGATTGCCATTACCAGTTTACTGGCCGATGAAAAAGAAGATGATAACGTTTTTAGTGAGCGCGTTTTCGACTTGCTAAAACAAACAGATGATATTCCTTTAGGCTTTTACGAATGCCCTGTGCCTTATAAAAGGGTAATAAAACCCGAACTACTGGCCGATTTCGTGGCTACCGGTCGTGTAATTTACCATAAAGATACCTCGCTGGATCTTAACGCCATTAAACAAAAACTAAAGCTGACTCAAGGCAATGCTTTTGGTTTGTACGATGCTTATGTGGTACACGCAGTAGAATCATTAAAAGCAGGCTCAGCAGGTTTATCCTGCATTCAGGGCAATTATTTTCCTGAGTTAATAGTCTGGCTTTGCGACCATTACAACGATAACAATTTAAAAGATGAGGTGGCTGTTGTACAACAATTCCTGATTGATAATATGGAGGTAATGCACAATGTTTACCCCGTAGTTTCTAAATATTTTCTGCAAAAACGTGGCTTAAACATCTCTACTTTTACCCGTAGAAATGTGGGCGCATTTACACCAAATGTAGTTAAAGAAGTAGAAAAGCTGTTTGATGATTATACTGCTTTAAGAAGCGATTTAAATATCGAGGTGTTTATATAGCAAAAAATCGTCTACTTACTGGTTGGTGACACACCGACCGGCTTTTAATCACCCTTGTTTTGCGCTCTAGCCAGACCTCGCAGGTTTTAAAACCTGCGAGGTTTAACGCTAACAACTGGTTGGTGGCACACCAACCAGCTGCCAGATAATGTTAATTCAAATATTTCCTTTTATAATCAAGCGGTGTCATCCCCGTTACTTTTTTAAAGTGCCTGTAAAAGTTAGAAACATTGTTGAAACCGCAATCAAAGCAGATCATTTCCGTAGGCAATTTATTTTCTATCAAAAAACGGCAGGCATGACTTACCCTGATTTCGATCAGAAAATCGTAGAAAGTCTTCTTCGTCATTAGCTTAAAGTAACGGCAAAAAGATGTGACACTCAAATTGCTTAACGAAGCCACTTCTTCTAAAGTAATATCCTTTTTATAATTGCTTAAAGTATAATTGCAAATTTTATTAATGCGTAGCGTTTCAGATTCATTGCTCTGGTAAAAAGTATTTTTACTCGTCACAATGGTCGAATATTCATCCGTTTCGGCCAATGTTTTTAAAATCGATAGCAGAATAATAATCCGGTCTAAATTGGTCGCATCTACCGCGGCACGCATTAAATCAATCAGTTTATCTTTCGCCTTGCCTTTTATCACCATACCACTTTTTGCCTTTTCAAACAATTTCGGAATCAGATAGGCCTCTGGTAAAGTGAGCATGTATTTTCCCAAACAATCGGGAAGAAAATGAATCACCATGGCCTCAGTAGTCAAGTCGGGATTATTCTGAAAATACTCATCCTTACAACGCCAGGTGTGCGGTAGATTTTCGCCCAGCAAAACCATTTCATCAGGTACAAAATTACTGATGTTATCACCTATAAACCGGACCCCTTCACCTTTAATTACATAATGCAGCTCGAGCTCTGGATGGTAATGCCAAATGTTTCCGAAATCGGGTTTAATATCGTGGCGGATACTAAAAGAACTTTGTAAAGTAATGGGAACTTTATGAAAATGAGGTTTCATGATTTTAATAAAAACATTTGGTTAGGATTGCAAATTGATTGTGTGTGCCCGTCAATTGCAACAGCCTAATTTAGGTACTTAAATGATAATATCCTATATTAATTTGATAAAAAACATTATAAAATGCTGTATTTCATTGCAGAGTTTTGTATAGAGGCCGTATGGTATAACCAAATTAACAAATAGCATATTATTTTTATATAAATTATATGTTCATTAATAAAATATGAGATCTGATAAATCAAGCGAAATCCTTCTCGTTTCAAGCGGAGATTTACGCCTTTCAGCAAACCAGAGTTGCTGGGAAGCGCAAGCCGAAATGGAGCAAAAATTAACTGCTGCAATCGAGAAATTTGGCTGCACTGTAAAACGTGCTCACTCTTATGATCCGGACAAAAAACACGGCTTTATCGATTCGCAAAGAATGGGTATGGATATCTTCAGGAGCATTGATCCGGAGCAACCATTAATCGTTGCAGAAAGCGTTTGGCAATATTCTCACCACGTACTGGCCGGATTAACCACACATCGTGGCCCCATATTAACTGTTGCCAACTGGAGCGGGCAGTGGCCTGGTTTGGTAGGCATGCTAAACTTAAACGGTTGTTTAACCAAAGCTCAAATTCCTTACAGCACCCTTTGGAGCGAAAATTTTACCGATGATTTTTTTATAGATGGCTTACAGGAATGGCTCAGTACCGGCAAAATTAGTTATGACCAAAGCCACGTTAAAAGCTTTGCATTAAATAAAATCCCTTCAGGCGACGATAAAAAAGGTCGCGATTTTGCCAAAAGCCTTAAAGAACGAAAAGTGATTATGGGCGTGTTTGATGAAGGATGTATGGGTATGTACAATGCTATCATTCCTGATGAGCTACTGCACCGTACTGGTTTCTTTAAAGAGCGCCTCAGCCAGTCAGCTTTATACGCCGCTATGTTACAGGTAACAGACACGGAAGCTGAAGATGTTTTAAACTGGTTATTGCAAAAAGGAATGACTTTTAACTGGGGGACTGAAGAAACTACGCAGTTAACCAAAAGACAAACCTTAGAGCAATGCCGCATGTATATTGCTGCGCTTCGCATTGCGGATGAATTTAGTTGCGATACCATTGGTATCCAATATCAACAAGGCTTAAAAGATTTAACTGTAGCCAGCGATTTGGTTGAAGGTTTGTTAAATAATGAAGACCGTCCACCGGTTTTTGCCTTAAACGGCAAAGAACTGTATGCGAAAAAGGCTTTGCCACATTTTAACGAAGTTGATGAATGCGCCGGCTTGGATGCTTTACTCACTTACCAACTTTGGAATGAACTCGGCATGACAGGCGAAAATACGTTGCATGATATCCGTTGGGGCGAATATTACAAAGATGGCGATATTGAAGGCTTTGTTTGGCTGTTTCTCATTTCGGGTGCTGCACCACCTGCACATTTTATAAATGGTTATGCAGGCGCAAGCAGCGACAGACAACCGGCCATGTACTTCCGTTTGGGCGGAGGTTCGTTAAAAGGTATCAGCAAGCCCGGTTTTATTGTATGGAGCCGCGTATATATAAAGGATAACGAATTACATTGCGATTTGGGTGTTGGCGAAGTGGTATCTTTACCCGAAGCCGAAACCAAAAGAAGGTGGGAGGGGACCACGCCCGAATGGCCGATTATGCAGGCCATTTTAAAAGGGGTAAGCCGCGACCAGTTAATGGCACGTCACCAGGCCAACCACATCCAGGTGGTATACACCAATTACGAGGCCGGTGCACACGAAGCTTGCAGAATTAAAGCTGCTGCTATGGATGAACTGGGCATTAAAGTGCACTTTTGTGGTGATGTAAACCTTGGTAGAAAAAGAATTACGAATTAAAAAATATAAAGAAATGAAATCATACATTTTAGCCCTGTTGTTAACGTGCTCAGCTGCAACAGCAGTTTTTGCTCAAAATAATGCAGTTGCCGATAAAGCAGCTTATACCAAAACTATTACCGAACGTGCTGCAAAAATTGTAGCCACTCTTGGTATTACCGATGCAAAGAAAATGGAAAACGCTACTGCAATCATCAGAGACCAATACAGCAACCTGAACGATATTTATACAGCCAGGGATTTGGAAGCGAAAGAAATTAAAGAAAAAAACAAAGATAATAAGGTATTACGCGATTCGGCTTTAGCTAAACAAAGCCGTGCAGTAGATGCCTCGCTGGCTAAACTCCATAAAAAATACATTAGCAAACTAACCGCGCAATTAAGCAACGAACAAGTTGAAGGTGTTAAAAACGGCATGACCTACGGTGTACTGCCACTTACCTACAAAGCTTACCAGGAAGAGATCTTGACTTTAACCGAAGAGCAGAAAAAGCAAATTCTGGTTTGGTTAACCGAAGCCCGTGAGCGTGCAATGGATGCAGAATCATCAGATAAAAAACATGCCTGGTTCGGAAAGTACAAAGGCCGCATTAACAATTACCTTTCGGCCGCCGGTTACGACCTAAAAAAAGAAGGCGCAGAATGGGAAAAAAGGCGCAAAGCAAAGGCTCAGGGCAACTAATTTAGATTAATCAACACAAATAAAATTTTTTATCATTTTTTATTTAAGAATATTTCATTTATATATGAATTTATACTTATCTTGTAATCAGTAAATAATTAATTAAATAACTTGAAGCGAGCGGGTTAGTGAGACACCAGTAAAATGGTTTAATATTCCATCGCTTTAAGTTTAAAATAAATACGATACAGCTGGGTAACCAGTGTATTTCTAACCAAATTTTTAACGGAAAACAAAAAATATGAGCAAATTTTACTAAAACTCAAATTAGGAAAGATTTATTTTAACGCAATCGATATTCTTTGCCTAACTAGCAAGCTGTAAAAAGCAAAACAAACATCCCCCTTTAACCGGAAAACATTATTAATTAAACAGTACTAAGCAGATCCTGCCTGGCACATTGATAAAACCAGCGAAAATGTTGCGTGCCCCTGTGCCCGGCTTCATTGTTATGGAATAATTAATATTAAAAAACTAACCAAATAACTAATATGAACTTAAAATTTCTACGTAAATTATCCTGGGTGTTGGCAGTCCTGACAATTATCAGTACTTCGTTGTTTGCGCAGCAACGGCAAATTACGGGTAAGGTTGTCGACAAAAAAGATGGCCAGCCTGTTCCAGGTGTTACCGTTGGTATACGTGGCAAAACCAATAACGTAAGCACTAACGATAAAGGCGAATTTGCTTTGGTAGCCGATCCCTCAACCGATGCATTGGTTTTTTCTTATGTAGGTTACACCAGACAGGTGATTCCACTCGCAGGCAAAACCAATATTACGGTAAGCTTTGTTGAAGATGCTCAGCTTTTAGATGAAGATGCGGTTGTGGTAATTGGTTACACCACCAAAAAGAAATCAGAAATTCTTGGGGCTGTAGCTACTATAAGTGGTGCCGAAATTCAGGATGTTCCAGCTCCGAATTTGGCAGGAGCATTAAGAAATAGAGTAGCCGGTGTTGGTGTAAGTCAATCATCAGGCAGACCAGGTTCGCCAATTACTTTAAATATTAGAAATTCTACTACTACCACTGCAGCAGCCGGCACTACTGATGAACCGCTTTATGTGGTAGATAATATCACGGTAACCAGAGACGCTTTCGATAATATCGATGCGTCTATGATTGAGAACCTAACCTTTTTAAAAGATGCTTCTGCCGCAATCTATGGCGCAGCTGGTGCAAAAGGTGTTATTTTAGTTACTACAAAAAAAGGCAGGATTGGTAAACCAAGTATAACCTACAACGGTTATTTAGGTATTTCTGATGCAATCAAGGTACCCAAAATGTTATCTGCTTATGAACATGCCTCATTACTAAATGATACTTACCGTTCGCAAGGTGCGGCTGCATCAGAATATTTTGCACCTGAAGATTTGGAATATATCAAAACACTCGATTATAAAAGCTGGTACGATGAAGTTTGGCAGGCAGCTACCACGCAAAGACATAATATAGGTATTTCTGGTGGCAGTGATAAAATTACTTTTTTTGCCGGAGGAAGTTACCAGGGTGAAAATGGCAACTATGCAGGAATGAAATTTAATAAATATTCGTTCAGAAGTGGTGTGGTCGCAACAGTAGCTAATGGCTTAAAAGCCGACGTTAACTTTAACGTTGATTATGGCACTAAAGAATTGCACCACAGCGCCCAGGATAATGATGCAGATTTTTTCAGTCGTATTATCACTATTCCAAGATGGGTTCCGATTAGTATAGATGGTAAATACGTAAACTATACCGTTTCAGGAGTTTCAGCTGCTAATCTTAACCCACTCGCTATTTCTGAATCAGGCTATTATAATAATGGTTCAAATAAGTCATACCGTATCAATGCTTCATTAACTTACGAGCCAACCTTTTTAAAAGGGCTTTCAATTAAAGGTCAGGTTTCACAATCAAGTGGCTCATCAAAAAATACGCAGTACGTTCCACCTTTTACATTATACAATTTTGTAAAAAGAGGTAATAACCAGGAATTGTTTACCAATCAGTTACCAACAGCTACAGCGGCTACTTTTCAGCCAACTACAGCAACAAGTGCAAACTTTACACCTGGCTTAAGCGATAATAACAGCTATCAGTTTTTTCTAACGCTTCAATACAATAAAACCATTGCTAAACATAGTTTTAGTGTTTTAGCGGGTGCTGAGCAAAGCGAAGGTAATTCACAAAATTCTGCTGTTCGTTATACCAATCAACTCATCCCGGGTGTAGACCAGTTTTTTGCTTTTGATGTTAATACTTTGGCAGCATCCAATTTAGATAGAACGGCGGTTTCGAAACGTTCAGGTTTTGCCCGCTTTAGTTACGATTTTGATAAGAAATACCTGGTTGAAGGTATTGCCCGTATCGATGCGTCATCTAACTTTGCTTTAGGTAACCGTTGGGGGGTATCACCTAATATTGGTATTGGATGGGTAGTAAGTCAGGAAAAGTTCTTTAAAAACAGTAATGCACTTAGCTTTATCAATTTCTTAAAATTAAAAGCAAATGTTGGTATTACAGGCGATGACAGGGTTGGTGTTCGTTTATGGCAGGATCGTTTCCAGATTGATGTAACCAATGGATACATATTTGGAAATAACAATGGAAATAGCTTGAACCGTTCGCGCCTGGCAAACCCTGATATTACCTGGGAAAAGAAGAGAACAATTAATGTGGGTTTAGAAACTTCGATGTTTAATAATAAATTAGATATCAGTATTGAGGCATTCCAGAACTATACTTACGATGGTTTCGAGTTGGGGGCTAACAATCAATATCCACAATATTTTGGTACTCAGGCACCGGTATTAAACTACAGACAGCTTTATAACTGGGGCTCTGAATTTAGTATTGGTTATAAAGCAAAGCTTGCTACAGATTGGAATCTTAGCGCCAGCATGAACTTCTCTTATGGTAACTCAGTTACCGATAGAATACTTTATACTCCAGGAAACTTAATTAACAACACCCTTCCCAACTTACAATTGTTTGGTACCGACCCACGTAAGTACAATTCTAGCAATTATGGTTTAACTAACCTGGGGATGTTCAGAACTCAGGGCGAGGTGGATGCCTGGATGGCCAAATATCCTAACTACAGGATTTACGATAAAATCCCGCAACCCGGTTGGTTGTATTACGAAGATACGAATGCTGATGGCGTAATATCTGATAGTGATTTAGCGCCTTTGTATAACAATACCAATCCATTTTTTTCTTCGGGTATTTCGTTAAACTTAACTTATAAAAACTTCAGTTTAAATACCAACATCAATGCACGCTTTGGTGGTAAAATTTTCTATGACAGCAGAGCCAGAACAGCGCCATCAAAAACCAGAAACACCTTGACTATCTGGCAGGATCGTTGGACATTAGAAAATCCAACGGAAGGTAAATACCCAAGATTTGATGATCCGTCATTAGGCATCAATTCAGATTTCTGGGCTGTTGACGGAACAATGATCCGCATCAATACCATGACATTGAGTTATAAAGCACCTACCGCTTTTGCAAACAAGTTAGGAATCAATGGTGCCCGGATTTTACTAACAGGAAATAATCTTTGGACAATTGTAAATCCTTTGCCATACAAAGATCCATACACCTCGAGCGCATGGGATTATCCAATGTTGAGGACGCTATCTTTAGGATTAAGTGTTAACCTATAATTTTTGAGCAATGATTAATCAAATAAAAAACAATATAAAAAAGGCCGTAGCCATTCTAACTTTAGCTGCACTTTTGCCCGCTTGTGTAAATAAAGATGAATTTTTCTTATTACCGGATACAGGCGGTATCGATCAGGCCATTTGGGATAACGAAGGTTCTGTACAACTACACCTGAACAGGGTTTACGATGTAGCCATGTATCAATTCCCTTTGCAACTAGTACCAGATCGTTATGGCGTTCATTATGCAAGTGACGAGAACTATTTTCCGGATGGGGATGCCAATGCAAAAGCTGCCCTTGGCTTACAGGGTGTATTGGGAAATAACGATGTGAGATATACGGGAAATACCTATGGCGGTAATCCGGGTAATAATAAATACTGGGATATTGCCAGATGTAATGACGCTATTGCCAATCTTCCAAACAGCACTATGGCTACCCCAAAGAAAAATGAACTTCTTGGACAATACTATGCATTGAGGGCAATTACCTATTTCGAACTGGTTAAAGTTTATGGAGGTGTTCCGCTTCCACTAACACCACAGGGAGCAGACAGTATTTACGATGAAGGTAGAAGGCCTGCCAAAGAATGTTTTGCGGCTATTTTGAGTGATTTGAACAACGCAATTGCTTTATTGGATGGTTTTGCACCAGATGATAATAGCGGGAGAGGTAAAATTACCAAGCTAATTGCCACCTGTTTAAAAGCAAAAGTATTGTTTTACTGGGCAAGTCCACAATTTAACCCAACTAATGATGCCAAACATCCTTATCAGGCATCGAGATGGACTGATGCTTTAACCGTTAATAAGGAAGCTTACGATATGTGCGTTTCAGCCGGAAAAAAATTAATGCCAAATTATTTGGATATTTTTCGGGTAGAAAGCGGCAATACAGAAGCGATTCTGGTAAGAACTTATTCAAATACAGTACCCAATAGAGGTAATGGAACAGAACAGCGTGTCAGACCAACATCTGAAGGTGGAAGCCCTAACACCTATTTTATGCCCACTACTAAAATGCTGGATGCCTACCCGATGAAAGATGGGAAACCATTAAATACTTCTACAGCTTTTCCGTATGATGCAACCATGTTCTGGCAAAATAGGGACCCAAGGTTTGAAGCAACTTTTGCTACAAACGGATCAGTATATCCTTTGAGTGGAAATACAAATAGAAAACAGTGGAATTATAATTTAGCAGTTGGTGAAAGTAATGGAAATGCAGTGTATGTTAAACGTTTTTCTACACCTACCTTAACAGCAAGTGCTTCTGCTTACAATAGTTCTGTTGGTGGCGGAAGTGGTATGGATTGGATTGAACTTAGGTTTGCAGAGGTAATGTTAAATTATGCCGATTGTTTGAATGAAACCGGAAATATAGCAGGTGCAAAAGATTTAGTAAGACAAATCCGCGTTAGAGCAGGAGTGGTAGCTGGCGATGCAGATTATGGGCTTGCATTGGCAGGAAGTACTCCTCAACTCCGCAACTTAATTCTTAACGAAAGACAAATTGAGTTCGCTTTCGAAAATAAACGCAATTCAGATTTGAGAAGATCACGAACTATGCACTTGCTAACCGGGAATATGTCTAAATTGGAGATCCAGTTGGTTAATCCTCCGGCAGGATCAGATCAAAAAGATAAAAAAGTGCTCGAAGATCCTACAGTTCCGGGAGGCACAACCGCGTTCAGAGAAACATTAAACATTAACGATAAGGCAACTTATACCAAGTATTTTAAAAATGTTGTTGTTACAAACACAACCTATTTACCTTATAACATACCTGAGTTTCATTATTTCTATACCTTCCATAATGATTTTGTAAGTTTTGGTAATAAAATTTTGCCAACAATTGGATGGGCTGGTGGCACATTTGACCCACTTGATTAGTATTTAAAGAACAGATGTTTCAGTTGATTAAAAATTAAAATAATGAAAACTAGATATATTAATAAGTTACTCATCGGGTTGTGTTTGATTCTTTTAGCGTCATGTAAAAAAGAATCCGAAAACATATTTAACATGTTCGAAGATGTTACTGTAACTTTCAACAATAGCGACCCGCGTTGTGTTACCGATTATAAAGTAATTAACGACAAAGAAGAGGTATGGATTGATTTTACCATTAACTCTGCTAAAGAAGATATGTACTCTTACATATTTGAGGTTTCTGCAGGTACAGCACAAGCAACCCGGTATACAGTTGCAATTACCGATCCTGCCCAGCGCAGAAGTTTTTCATCAATTATAAAACTTCCTAATAGTGCTTTCCCGGCAGCTGCACTTCGTGATGGCAAACAAAGCTATCGTATTTGTGCACTAAATGAAAAGGGAACATACATTGGTGATGGCTACAAAAAAGTAACAGTGGATGTAAACCCAAGTTTTATGATTTATGCCAACAGGGATATTTATTTGCCAGATACTATTGCAAAATCTTTACCAAGCTTTTTCTCGCTAAATGATGCAACAGGTTTTAGTTATACAAACGCAGCAGCTAATGCCGCGAAGATAGATTTTGGTATCTATAGAAAACCTGGTTCCAATACTACAGTGCAGACGCCAACCTGGGTAGTTAATTTATATTCTCCAAGTGTTGCTACTAATCCATTAACAGTTTATGACATTAGTGGTTTTAGCCCAAAGAGAACCACTAAGTTTAGTCAGCCGGTTACCGGACAAGCAAATGCGTTTCTTACAACAGCAATTTCTGGCTCTTCTATAGAGACTTTAGCAAAAGCAAGGGCAATTACTTTTAACGAAACTACCCAAACTGCCCCGGCTAATGGTTTGGCAGCAGGTAATGCAGTGTTTTTCCTTACACCTGAAGGCAAGTACGGTATGTTGTATATTAATGCGGTTACTTCCGATTTACAGAAACGACCTTTCATTAACGTGAGCATAAAAGTACAACGCTAATTAAAGCATCACCCGGCGGTAAACACCGCCACAATTTTATATATTTGGTTAGAAGAAAAAGGGAGCAGCGAGTGCTCTCTTTTTTGTTTACCACCAATATTGAAAATACTCTTTCAAAAAGATTAATTAAGGAAGCTCAATTAGTTAGCCTTGGCATTACTGCCAAATAAAATACTGTATTTAAGGTCATGTTCTGAAGAGTGATTAAAAACATCGCTCTTTCTTTTGTAAATCTTTCTTTACCAAAGCTTCAAAATAAACGTCTAAACAACGTTTTTAAGCCCCCGAATTGTTAAATCTACACATTTAACACTTTTTTATTTAAATACTAAATTTATATATGAATTTAATACTTACCTTGTACTTAGCATTTAAGATTGCTTAACACGCATAACTGCAACTGTTATAGATAGATAATATTTTACAGTAATTAGATAATATCCTGTCGAAAACGAGCATAATCTGTAAGCAAATTTGAATTAAATATACTTTCTAACCAAAAAATAAATACTGAGATCAAAACAAAACAGGAGCCAGATTATCGATTCTATTTTCAGCCGCTTTTGCTAAGAAATAAAAATCAGGTCAATTCTGCTGCTTTGTTAAAATCAAATTAGACAAGAAAAATAAGCATCATTTTCTCATTCTCAGATTAACGCACTCCAGTTAACAAGCAAAATTAAACGAAGAAATACACGGCATGTTGATCGCAACAAACCGGGTAAAAGAATTAAAAACTAACCAAATAATAAGATGAACTTAAAATTTTTGCAAAAATTTTCTTTGTCCTTGCTATTTATGCTGCTGGCAAGCACAATCCTTTTTGCCCAGGACCGAAAGGTTACCGGTAAAGTTGTTGATCAGGCAGATGGGCAGGGAATCCCGGGTGTAAACGTAAGTTTAAAAGGGGTGCCCAGCAATGTGAGCACCAACTCAGATGGTGTATTTACCATACAGGTAAAATCAAACAACGATGTATTGGTTTTCTCGTATATTGGCTATATACGCCAACAAATTACCGTGGGCACACAAAGTAACCTTACAGTTAAACTGGTGCCCGATAACAAAAACCTGGAAGATGTTGTGGTGGTAGGATATGGCACGCAGAAAAAAGTTACTTTAACTGGTGCAGTCTCAACAGTAAACATGAAAACGATTGAAGATGTGCCAGCACTGTCATTAAGCGCCGCCCTTCGTGGAACTGTTCCCGGATTATCTATTTCGGGTGGTACACAGCGTCCGGGACAGGGAACTTCAATCCAGGTTCGTAACCCTGTGGTGTATTCAAAAGACAGTCAGCAAGGTACTAACCCCATCTTTGTAATCGATGACGTAATCAGAACCCAGGCCGATTTCGATCTTTTGGATCAGAACGTGGTAGAAAGCGTTTCTGTACTCAAAGATGCTGAAGCTGCTATTTACGGGGTTTCGGGCGCAAATGGTGTGGTAATTGTAAGAACAAAAAGAGGTAAAGTAGGTGCGCCACGCATCAATTTTAGCAGTTCAGTAGGTTTTTCTGATGCGACCAAACTTCCTACCATGATGAGCGGTTTGCAGTTGGGTAATTTTGTTAACGATTATTTAAATGCCCAGGTTTATCAGCAAACCAGTGCTGGTGTTTTAACCAATAAAATTGTAAATGCCAATGGTTACATCGAAACAGCTGGAGTTCCTGAACAAACCAGAACGTTAACGCAATGGAATACTCCTGATGAGCTTGATTATTACGCACAAAACAATCATAATTGGTTGCAGGAAGCGTTTCAAACCTCAAATATGTATCGCCAGGCCTTAAACATCAGTGGTGGTACCGATAAGGTTACCTATTTTGTTGGTGGCGATTACATTACTCAAAACTCAAACTTCAAAGGCGTTAATTCGAGCAAGTACGGACTTAGAGCCAGTATTGATGCTAAACTATCGAAACGTTTAACAGTGTCGGCCTCCATAAGTACCGATGTTTCGTCTTCACGCAGTTATTATTACAAATTAAACAGTACTTCGGAGAGTTTGGATAATGATGTGGCTACATTACAAAATGTAAACCCATGGTCTGAATATTTTATCAATGGAAATCCGGTAATTCTTGGTGCGAGTAACACCGGTGGCTTGGAGAATATTAACTTTTTCCTGATCCAGAATTCAGACAATTTTACCAGTTCAAAATCTTACGTAATGAACATGTTGGGTAAGGTTAATTATGAAATCCCAGGTGTTAAAGGCTTAACCGCTACAGCAACTATTAATAAAAATGTAAACAGCTCTAACGGTAAACAATACGGCACAACGTTTAATTATTACAAATATTCGGGTTTAGGTGCCAATAACCACATTCCGGGCGGTACACTTCAAGGCGTATTCCCCATTAAAAATGGTGATAGAATCAGGCTTAACCCCGTTTTTTCTGACAATTACCAGTTAAACGCGGGTTTAAACTACAACAGATCTTTCGGCAAACACAACATATCGGCGCTTGCACTTTTCGAACAACGGGAACTTTCAACAGAAGGTGTGGCTGCTCAGGCTGAAGGAATTGTAGCCGGTGGTTTACCTTATCAAAACTTTACCGTTGGTACGCAAACTTCAAATCAATCGGGCCAGGTAAGCCAAACTGGTTTTCAATCACTTATTAGCCGTTTAAATTACGATTACGACAATAAATACCTGTTGCAATTGGTATACCGCAGAGATGGAAGTTCGAGATTTGCACCAGGACATAACTGGGGTGGTTTTCCGGCAGCATCCGCAGGCTGGGTAGTATCGCAGGAAAAATTCTTTAAAGACAACGTTAAATTTATCGATCTTTTTAAATTAAGAGCTTCGGTAGGCTTAACAGGTACCGATGCCACTAAAGCTTATCAATACCTGGCTTCGTACAACTTAGGTACAGGAAGCAGCGGTGGTGCTGTTTTTAACGAAATTGACCGGAGTATTGCCATTAAAACCAACATCGCAATACCTAACGAATTTGTGGTATGGGATAAATACCTGAAAACCAATTATGGTTTCGACATGGGCTTTCTTAAAAACAAACTAACCATTTCAGGAGATTATTTCTGGACACGTGGCTATAATTTATTATCTACTTTAACTTCTTCAGTTCCAGCGTTAATTGGTGCAGCAGTACCGACCGAAAACTTTGCCAAAGCCAATATGTTTGGCTACGAGCTTAGTGCTACATATCGCGATCAGGTGGGTAAATTTAATTACAGCGTTACACCGTTTTATACCTGGAACGACAATAAAAACATTAAATACGATGTTTCTACTGCGCAATTGGGTACTATTGATGATAACACCGGATACTCAAGCGATAGAGGTGTTATTGGTTACAAATCTTTAGGTATTATCCGTACACAAGCTGAAGCGGATGCCATTATTGCGCAAAGAATTAATGGTTCGGCCGTGCAAAATGACCCGAAAAAGGTAAAAATCCTAAACGATATTTTACAACCGGGCATGATTAACTATGAGGATGTAAACGGTGACGGCGTAATTGACACGAAAGACAGACAGTTTGTAACCTCGAGACAAAATAACCACAATAACTTGGGACTAAACTTTAACCTGGGCTATAACGGCTTAAGCTTAAATGTAGTGATGGGCATGTCGTGGGGTGGCAAAACAAGTATTGGTGGTTTAAAACCCAGCGGAACAAGCGCATCGGTTTACGGCAACAGGCCATCTTACTGGGCCGACCACTGGACTCCAACCAACACCAATGCTGCTTATCCCAATCCATATTTTTCAAGCATTTACGAATCGACAGATTTCTGGTTAGTATCTGCTACGCAATTGAGCATTACCAATGCTAACCTGGCTTATACCATCCCAAGTAGGTTTACCGAAAAAATTGGCATTGCCAGTATCAGGGTATTTGCGCAAGCTACAAACCCCGTTCAGTTTATTAATCCATTTCCAGGCAAATACAGAGATTTCTCCAGCCAGGTGGGTACATACCCAACGCTTAAAACATATTCATTCGGTTTAAATGTTGGCCTTTAATCATTAATGTCATGAAAAAGATTTATATCCTAATCATCGCAGCGTGTTCAGCATCATTTATGTTTACCAGCTGTAAAAAAGTACTCGAAAAACAAGATTTAGGCAGTTTTACGGCCGATCAGGTATACAACGATTCGACCACTACAAAATTAAGTGTTGATTACATTTATAGCCAGAACCAGCCGTCATGGTTTGGTAATGTAGGCGGCTTAAGCGCTTCAGTTAATTCACTTTCCGATGAGCAATACGGTGATAACGTTTTTGTTAAAGGTACTGCCACTATCGAATCGGTTACCGATTTAGGCAATACCAATACAGCAGGTAACTACGTTAAAATCAGAACGATCAATATGTTCATCAGAGATGTGAATGCAGGTACCTTAGAACCGGCAGTAAAGAAGAGATTTATTGCACAAGCCTATTTCTGGAGAGCTTTCAGGTATTTTGAACTGGTTAAATTATACGGTGGCGTTCCTTTGGTATTAACGCCCCTTGATGCTGTTGGCGAAGAAGCTAAACAAGCAGCGCTTTTACCCCGAAATACCACTACCGAAACGTTTGCGCAGGTGGTTAGGGACTTAGATTCGTGTATTAAATACATCCCGGTTAAATGGCCAAAAAACGACGATTATGGCCGCATTACCAGGGGCGCTGCACAAGCGTTTAAAGGGCGTGTATTGTTAACTTTCGCTTCGCCACAATTCAACCCAGGTAACATCATGACCAGATGGCAGGATGCTTATGCAGCCAATACGCAGGCAATTGCAACACTTTCAGCCAATGGATTTGGTTTATATTCGAAATTTGATGTAAGCATGTGGACTACTGAAGGCAGCAATGGTGGAAGTACCCCGCGTAACCCGGAAGCTGTTTTGGCTACACTTTATAATACAGGTACAACTGATATTGGCCAAAATAACAATAGCTATCCAAATGCAACCGTTCCGAAATATATTGGTAGTACAGGAGGTTCAAATTTACCTACCTGGGATATGGCTTTGGCTTTTCCGATGAAAGATGGAAAGGAGATAGGTACTTCTGCGAAATACACTTATAACCTGGCTACATTTTATAAAGACCGCGATCCACGTTTTGAGCAAACCATTGCCTATAATGGTTGTAACTGGCCATTATCTGCCAATCCAAACTACCGTTTATGGACCTATTATTACAGCAAAAGCAATGTGCTTACCTCAACCGAAAGTTCTGTAAGTTCGAGTGGTTTATACTTAAGAAAAGCGATTGATCCGGCAGTTACCTTAGCTACCTTCTTAAACGCCGGAACTGATTGGCTAGAAATCCGTTATGCAGAGGTATTGCTCAATCAGGCCGAATGTGCTGCCGAAATTGGTAACGTTGGCCAAAGTCAGGAAGCTTATGCCAACATAATCGCTCTAAGAAAAAGAGCTGGTATAGAGGCAGGAACTGATGGACTTTATGGACTTACAGCAGGCCTTAATGGCGGCCAATTGGTTACCGCGGTAATGAAAGAGCGACAAATAGAACTCGCATTTGAAGGAAAACGTTTTTGGGATTTGAGACGCCGTAAATTATTGGAAACAACACTAAACGGTAAAAGAAGAATGGGGGTAACCATTGCTTTAAAAAACACCGGTACCAATACCGATTATATTTTAGCTTCGCGTGATGCATCTGCAAGTACCAACTTAGATGCCTTGTATACCGCCAGCTTTACCGTAACAACAAAACAACTAGATACCTATAATATTTCGTATCAACCAGGGGTTTACTTTTTTGGTATCCCTACCGTATCATTAAACAACAACATCAACTTAAAACAAAATAATACCTGGAGTGGTCCATTTGATCCGCTTCAGTAAATATTAAATAGTCTTTTAAGGGCGGTTTGCTCATCGCCCTGGTTTTTTTATAATTGGTTTGAAAAAGGAAACATTAATTTGTTTCCTTTTTTCATTTAAGAATGTTACATTTATATATGAATTTTATTTCTATCTTGTAACAGGGTTGAGAGAATGAATTTGATTTGTTACAGGTATTTTTGCCAATTGGTAATATGATACAAAACAAAGCCAAAATTATACAGTAAACCACCCCAATTTGCATGCAAATTTGAAATATAATATACTTTCTAACCAAAATACTAACAAAGGATAAACGAATAAATGAGCCGCAATTTTTAAAAAATTTGATCAGGCATTCCTGCTAACCAAAAATTTTTGCGTAAATTCTTTCGCTTCCCAAACAAGCAAAACACAAATGAAAAAGAACCTTTTAAATCTGTTGCTTGCAACAGCATTAACGCTCCCGGTAAATTATGCATTTGCGCAATATCCCAATATCCCTGCCGACATTAAAAAATCGTCAGATTCGATGATGAAAGAAGCTTATCACCAGTCGGATATCGCCTGGGAAAAAGCTAAGCCAATTATGGAAAAGGAGGCCAAAATGGGTAAACCTTATATTCCATGGGCTGGCCGTCCTACTGATCTACCACAATCAGAACTTTTGGCTTTTCCGGGTGCAGAAGGTGGTGGCGCTTATAGTTTTGGTGGCCATGGGGGCAGGGTTATCGTAGTGAAGAATTTAAATGATAAAGGCCCGGGTTCTTTGCGAGATGCCTGCGAACAAGGTGGCGCACGCATTGTGGTTTTTAACGTGGCTGGCATCATCCGCTTAAAAACACCTTTAATTATCCGCGCGCCATACATTACCATTGCGGGTCAAACTGCACCTGGCGATGGCGTTTGTGTTGCCGGCGAATCGGTTTGGTTAAATACACACGACGTAATTGTTCGTTTTATGCGCTTTAGAAGAGGCGAAACATTTGTAGGCCGCAGAGACGACGCCATAGGTGGTAACCCGGTAGGTAACATCATGATCGACCACGTTTCGGCCAGCTGGGGATTAGATGAAAACATGTCGATGTACCGCCACATGTATAACGATAGCACGGGTAAAACTGAAGAAAAACTGGGTACGGTGAACATCACCATCCAGAATTCAATCTTCTCTGAGGCATTAGATTACTGGAACCACGCTTTCGGCAGCACCTTAGGTGGCGAAAATTGTGCTTTTGTACGTAACCTTTGGGCCGATAACGGTGCACGTAACCCATCAATTGGGTGGAACGGTATTTTCAACTTCGCCAACAACGTAGTTTTTAACTGGAATAACCGCTCAACCGATGGTGGCGATTATACAGCACAATATAACATCATTAACAATTTTTATAAACCGGGACCGGTTACCGAATTGGGCGACCCGATCAGCTACCGTATTTTAAAACCCGAATCGGGCCGCAGTAAATTGCCTTATGTGGTGTTTGGCAGGGCTTATGTAAATGGCAACATCATCGATGGAAACGAAAAAGTAACCCGTGATAACTGGGCTGGTGGTGTACAAATGGAAGATAAAAAAGGTGGCTTAATGTCTTTCGAAACGGCAAGTAAATATTTCCCGGCCATGAAAGCACAAAAACCTTTCCCAATGCCAAAAATTAGTATTATCCCAACGCTGCAAGCTAAAGAATATGTACTAGCCAATGCTGGCGCTACCTTGCCTAAACGCGATCCGGTTGACACGCGCGTAGTGAAACAGGTGGCAACAGGTAAAATCGAAGTTCACCCTGATGCTAAACCTTCAGCTTTCCAGTTCGAGCACCGCAGGTTAAAAGGCGATTCTTATAAGCAGGGTATCATTACCGAAGTTTCGCAAGTGGGTGGTTATCCCGAATACAAAGGAACGCCTTACAAAGATTCAGACGACGATGGTATGCCTGATGCTTACGAAATTAAAAACGGTTTAAACCCTAAAGATGCTGCCGATGCCACTAAAATTACCAAAAGCGGTTATTCGAATATCGAAGTATATTTAAACAGCGTAGTTCCGGTTTCAACTGTAAAACCTAACACTAAATAATATGCGCACCTGGAGCTCAATATTTAGCTTAATGGCGATTTGTGCCATTGGAAATACTGCATTTGCTCAATATCCGGTAATTCCGGTGGCGATGGAAAAGAAAGCCGATTCGCTTTTAAATAGCATAGAGGAGCAATCGGAATTTCAATTCCTGAAAGTAAAACCGATTGTAGATGAGGATGCCAAACATGGTAAACCCTACATTCCATGGGCAGCTAAACCCAGCGATTTACCGCAATCCAAACTGGTAGCCTTTCCGGGTGCCGAAGGTGGTGGTGCTTATTCGTTTGGCGGTCGCGGGGGGAAAGTTTACGTAGTAAGTAATTTAAACGACACAGGTAAAGGCAGCTTACGCGAAGCCTGCGAACAAGGTGGAGCCAGGATTATCGTTTTTAACGTTTCGGGAATTATCAGATTGAAAACTCCTTTAATTATCCGAGCGCCTTATATTACCATAGCAGGCCAAAGTGCGCCGGGTGATGGCGTTTGTATTGCCGGCGAATCGGTTTGGATCAATACCCATGATGTAGTGATCCGTTACATGCGTTTCCGCCGTGGTGAAACCGATGTAACCCGCAGGGACGATGCCATTGGCGGCAATCCGGTAGGAAATATCATGATTGATCACGTTTCTGCCAGCTGGGGCCTGGATGAAAACATGTCGATTTACCGCCATGTTTACGATAAAAAAGACGGTTCGAAACCCGAAAAACTGCCTACTGTAAACGTAACCATTCAAAACTCTATCTTTTCGGAGGCTTTAGATACTTACAACCATGCTTTTGGCAGTACCATTGGCGGTTTAAACAGTACTTTTATGCGTAACCTTTGGGCTTCCAACATCAGTCGTAACCCATCTGTGGGCATGTATGGCGATTTTGGTTTTGCCAATAACGTAATTTTTAACTGGTGGAACCGCAGTGCCGATGGTGGCGATAACTACTCATTTTACAGTTTCATTAACAACTATTACAAACCCGGACCAATTACACCAGCCGGCGAACCGATTTCTTATCGTATCTTAAAGCCTGAATCGGGTAGGGATAAGAAATTTACCAACGAATTTGGCAAGGCTTACGTTACCGGAAATATTACCGAAGGCAACCCCAAAGTAACCCAAAACAACTGGGATGGCGGGGTACAGCCCGAAAGTAAACGCGATAAACAAAAACTACTCGATTCGATGCGTGTAGATAAACCCCTGCCAATGGCTAAGATTTCGATCATCGATACAAAAAAAGCTTACGATTATGTACTCGCCAATGCCGGGGCAAGTTTGCCGATTCGTGATGCGGTAGATCAGCGTATCGTGAAACAGGTTACCACAGGCAAAATTGAGCATGTAGAAGACGGTAAATTACCAGCCAAACAAAGTTATGTAAAGCGCCGTTTACCTGCCGATTCGTATAAACAGGGAATTATCTCTGATATTGCACAGGTGGGTGGTTATCCCGAATATAAAGGTAAACCTTACCTAGATACCGATAATGACGGGATTCCGGATGCCTGGGAAAGTAAACATGGCCTCAATCCGAAAAACGGAAAAGATGCTGAAAAAATCACCGATTCAGGTTATGCCAATATCGAGGAGTATTTGAATAGTTTGGTTGATATAAATAAAGTAAGGCCATAGCCAAATCGTCATTGCGAGGTACGAAGCAATCTTAAAGCGAAAGCTACAGTAGTAGGATTGCTTCGTACCTCGCAATGACGGAATAATAACAAAAACATAAATGCCAAAAACTAACCATATATTAAAGGCAAAGCCATTCAAAACCTTACCGATACTGGTAATCGCGTTTTTGATTAGCCATGCATCCTTTGGTCAGAAAACCAAGCCAGTTGAGCCACCTAAACCTATTTATAAAGGGAAAGATGATAAAATGGCTTACACCGCCGATGCTCAAGGCAACCGCATTCCCGATTTTTCTTATGCCGGTTATATGGCTGGCGAAAAAGCCATTCCTACCGCAACAGTCAAAATTGTGGTTCCAGTGATTCAGGGCGATGCTACACCGTACATCCAACGGGCCATTGATATGGTTTCGGCCATGCAGCCGGGCAAAGATGGCTTGCGCGGTGCTGTTTTATTGGAAAAAGGAAATTATCAGGTTGCGGGTACTTTAAAAATAACGGCTTCAGGTGTTATCATCAGGGGGAGCGGAATGGGAGCGGACGGTACTAAGATTTTCGCAACCGGTTTAGATCGTATCGGCGTAATCAGGTTATTAGGCAAAAACGATAAAACACAACAAACAGCAGTTGCTGTTACTGATAATTATGTGCCTGTAAATGCCATGCAGCTTACACTGGCCGATGCCAGTGGCTTTAAAGTAGGCGATAAGATCACTATTCAACGTCCATCTACAAAAGAATGGATTGAAACACTTAAAACAGTAGAATTTGGTGGTGGTGAAAGCGCTTTAGGTTGGAAACCTGGTACCAGGGATATTTTCTGGGACCGCAAAATTACAGCCATCAGCGGATCAACCATTACTCTCGATGCACCGATAACAACTGCACTCGATGCTAAATTTGGCGGCGCAACTGTGGCCAAATACAATTGGAATGGCCGGATTGCGCAGGTTGGCGTGGAAAATCTGAAACTGGAATCTGATTACCACAAAGACAATATTAAAGACGAATACCACCGCTGGACAGCCATTTGCCTTGAAAATGTTGAAGATGCCTGGGTACGCCAGGTGGTTTTCGAACACTTTGCAGGTTCTGCAGTGAATATTTTGGCTACCGCAAAAAGGATTACTGTCGAAGATTGTAAATCGTTAGCACCAATATCTGAAATTGGTGGCGAACGCCGCAATACCTTTTTAACTACCGGGCAGCAAACGCTTTTCCAAAGATTATATTCAGAATATGGCTACCACGATTTCGCAGTTGGTTTCTGCGCACCCGGACCAAATGTTTTTGTACAGTGCCAATCGTACCTGCCATTTTCTTTCAGCGGAGCTTATGATAGCTGGGCTTCGGGCGTGTTGTTCGATATTGTAAATATCGATGGACAAGCATTAAGTTACTTAAACCGTGGTCAGGATGGGCAAGGAGCTGGCTGGACCGCCGCCAACAGTGTTTTTTGGCAGTGCAGTGCCGCCCGGGTCGATAATTATCAGCCACCAACTGCTCAAAACTGGGCCTTTGGTACCTGGGCACAATTTTCGGGCAACGGTTATTGGGATATGTCGAATGAGCAGATTCAGCCCCGTAGCTTGTACTATGCGCAGCTGAAAGACAGAGTAGGTAATAGTGTGGATAGCAGAACTTTTGTACTTCCGGTTGAAACAGAAGCATCAAGCAGCCCGCCGGTTGATGTGGCGCTGAAACTAACCAAATTGGCCTACAAACCCGCTTTAACCTTATCTGAATATATTGATTCGGCAACTGAAAGAAATAAAATCCCGACTGATAAAGGACAGGCCAAGCTGATAACCAGCTCAGGTTTTCATAGCAGCAACAGCACACAATCCGCTGGTGTAATGACTATTAAAAATGGCTGGCTAACCCGGGGTAACGAAATTGTTCTCGGCGACAGACAAGATGTGCCCTGGTGGAATGGAAGTGCTCGTCCTTATGGCTTAAGAAACACCAAATTCCACATTACCCGTTTTGTGCCTGGTCGCGAAGGCAATGGTTTAACCGATAACCTGGATGATATAACCGATTCGATGCAAAATGGTTCGGTAAAAATCATCGATCACAATTATGGGCTCTGGTACGATAGGAGAAGAGACGATCACGAACGTATCCGCAGGATGGACGGCGAAGTTTGGGCACCTTTTTACGAGCTTCCTTTTGCCCGTAGCGGACAGGATAAAGCCTGGGATGGCTTGAGTAAATACGATATTACCAAATATAACCTATGGTATTGGGACCGCTTAAAAACCTTTGCTAACCTCGCCGATCAGAAAGGTTTGGTACTCATTCACGAAAATTATTTTCAGCACAACATTATCGAAGCTGGTGCGCATTACGCTGATTTTCCATGGCGTACAGCCAACAACATCAACAGTACAGGTTTTCCTGAACCCGTTCCGTATGCAGGTGATAAACGCATTTTTATGGCCGAGCAGTTTTACGATATCAGCAACGAACACCGCAGGGCCATTCATAAAGCCTATATCCGCAAATGCCTCGAAAATTTCAACGGCAATTCTGGCGTTATCCAGCTTATTGGTGCTGAGTTTACCGGTCCTTTGCATTTTGTGCAATTCTGGATTGATACCATTAAAGAATGGGAAAAAGAAACCGGTAAACACCCGATTATTGGCCTGAGTGTGACCAAAGATGTGCAGGATGCGATTTTGGCTGATCCGGAGCGTGCCAAGGTGGTTGATTTAATCGATATCCGCTACTGGCACTATCAGGCCGATGGCAGCGCTTATGCACCACAAGGTGGCCAAAGCCTGGCGCCACGTCAGCATGCACGCTTGTTAAAACCAAAGAAAACATCTTTTGAAGAAGTTTACCGCGCAGTTTCTGAGTATAAAACCAAATTCCTTGAGAAGGCAGTCATTTATTCGGGCGATAGCTACGATAGTTTCGGCTGGGCCATTTTAATGGCGGGTGGTTCGTTATCCAATGCCGGTCTTATCGATAAAACTACTTTAAACCTGATTTCGGGCACCAAACCTTTTCTTCCGGCAGGAAAAAATGCCAAACAATATGGTTTGGAAAATACCGGAAAAACTTATGTGATATATAATGCTTCGGCTGAGGCATTAAGTTTAGACCTGAGTAAAACCACCGGAAAGTTTAGTTTAAAAATATTGAACCCGAAAAATGGTAAAATACTGAAAGAAGAGAAAATAAATGGAAATGCCGTTGCCAAAATCAATAAAACCGGTGCCGACGACGAGGTAATTATCATCAACAAAATTTAATTATGACGCTTAAATCTAAAATATTCCTTTTATCCATAGTTTCCCTGTTGGCTTTTGGCTGCAAGGAGAAACCTCATTTTGGCGATAAAAGCTTGCTGCTTTCTGAAAATGGAAGGTATTTAACCACTGGAGATGGCAAACCTTTCTTTTGGTTGGGCGATACCGGCTGGTTGCTGTTTGGCAGGTTAACGCGCGAGGAAGCCGAAACCTATCTGGAAGACAGGAAACAGAAAGGTTTTAACGTAATCCAGGTGATGGTTTTGCACGATGTACCCTCACGCAATGTGTATTTAGATTCGTCGGTTGTATATGGTGATGTAGCCAAACCCATGCTTACGCCGGGTAATAACCCACAAGATTCTGTAGCTTACGATTATTGGGACCATGTAGATTATATTGTAGATAAAGCTGCAGAAAAAGGACTTTACATGGCGCTGGTACCCGTCTGGGGAACCAATGTTAAAGCTGGCAAAGTAAAAGAAGCACAGGCTAAAAAATATGCTGAATTCTTAGCAAAAAGATACCTCGAAAAATGGAATATCATTTGGTTAAATGGTGGCGACATTAAAGGTTCTGATGGGCTGAAAGTTTGGAATACCATTGGGCAAACCTTACGTGCAAACGACCCAAACCATCTAATTACATTTCACCCAAGGGGCAGAACAGCATCCTCGCAATGGTTCCACAATTCGGCATGGAGCGATTTCGATATGGTACAATCCGGCCATCGCCGCTACGAGCAGGATACTTCTAAAAATGAAAAATTGCATTACGGCGAAGACAACTGGAAATACATTGAGGCCGATTATAAATTAAAACCGGCTAAACCAACTATTGATGGCGAACCTTCGTATGAAGATATTCCGCAAGGTTTGCACGATACCAGGCAACCACGTTGGGGCGCTGCTGATGTAAGAAGATACGGTTACTGGTCGGTGTTTGCAGGCGCTTTTGGCTATACTTATGGCCATAATTCGGTAATGCAGATGTACAAGCTTACCGATAAAAAACCTGCTTACGGCCCCAAAGATCCATGGAATATTGCCCTCAATGCCGAAGGTGCAACCCAAATGCAATATTTAAAAGCGCTGATGCTTTCGCACAATTATTTTGACCGGGTACCCGATCAATCTTTAGTTGCCGGTAAAAACGGCGAAAAGTACAATCGCGTTTTGGCCACCAGAGGGGAGGATTATGCCATGCTTTACACGTACACCGGTAGAAATTTTAAGGTGCAAATGGGTAAAATTGATGACGATGATGTAAAAGCTTCGTGGTTTGATCCTCGCACTGGAAAAACCACCCCAATTGGTGAGTTTGAAAACAAAGGTATCCATGAGTTTAATCCTCCGGGCGAAGCCGCAAATGGCAACGATTGGGTGTTGGTATTAGAGAAGGTTTAAGAGAAGCGGGTAGCGATAAGCGTTAAGCGTCATTTCGACCGTAGTGGAGAAATCTTTTAGTTTTCTTAATAGATTTCTCTGTTCCGCTGCGCTGAAGTCGAAATGACGATCAGGGAAGAAAAAATATAAACGTGGGGTCTGATGTTACCATCTGACTTAAAAAAGAATCAAAATAACGTGCCAGATAGCAATATCTGGCACCACGATAAACAAAAGAACGTGTTAAAATTAAAGTTCATATCATCCTTACAGTTAGCCATAATTGGCCTTGCTTTTTGCAGCTTAACATCCTGCACTAAACAGGCTTATTTGTTTACATCTTTCCGCGAACCTGCAAATGAAGGCTTACGCTTATTGTACAGTTATGATGCCTACCACTGGACCGATTTAAACAAAACTTTCTTAAAACCTGAAGTTGGAACCCAAAAAGTATTGCGCGATCCATCCATGGTGCAAGGCCCCGATGGTACTTTTCACCTGGTTTGGACTTGCAGCTGGAAAGGCGATAAAGGTTTTGGCTATGCCAGCTCTAAAGATCTCATTCACTGGAGTAAACAGCAATTTATCCCGGTAATGGAAAACGAACCTAAAACCGTAAACGTTTGGGCACCTGAGCTTTTTTACGATGAAGAAAGCAAAGATTACGTAATTATCTGGGCTTCTACCATCCCGTTCCGCTTTGCCAAAGGTATAGAAGAAGAAGACAACAATCACCGGATGTACTCGGTTACCACTAAAGATTTTGTAAGCTTTTCTCAGCCTAAATTATTCCTCGATCCCGGTTTTAGTGTAATTGATGCCGTGATTGTTAAACGCGAGGTAAAAGATTATGTACTGGTTTTGAAAGACAATACCCGGCCTAACCGCAACTTAAAGGTAGCTTTTGCTCAGTCGACTTTAGGTCCGTATGAAAAGGTATCTGAAACATTTAGTCCGAAATTAACTGAAGGGCCAACAGTGGTGAAGGTTGGGAATGAATGGCTGATTTATTTCGATGCTTATGGACAAAAGGTTTATTCGGCCTATAAAACAGCTGATTTTAAAACCTTTAAAGATGTAACAGCAGAGGTTTCAGTACCCGAAGGGCATAAGCACGGCACAATTGTAAAAGTGAAAAAGAAAGTGATTGAGGATTTAATTAATAATAGATAACTCGTCATTGCGAGGAGGTACGACGAAGCATTCTTACAACGGTGGGTATTTTTACTTCTATCGCTTTAAGATTGCTTCGTTCCGATGAAAAATCGGAAACTCGCAATGACGTAACGTATAATAATAATGAAAATACATCAGATACTTGGTTTAATTATTCCGCTGGCACTCGCGTTATCAACTACGCAGGCGCAGGATACCGTGCGTTACACTGGTAAAACACTGGTCAACGCCGATTACCATCATGGTCAGTTAACACCTGTTGTTGGCGTACACAGCATCCAAACCTTCCGTGCCAACCGCGAGCACCCTGAACTGGCCGAAAACTTTGGCTGGACTTACAACCATGCGCCCATGCTGGCTTATTGGAACAACCGCTTTTACGTAGAATATTTGAGTGATAAAGTAGGCGAGAGCATCCCGCCAGGGCAAACTTTGCTACAATCGTCAAAAGATGGCTACACCTGGACCAAACCAGATGTTATTTTCCCTGTTTACCGGATTCCGGATGGTACCACGAAAGAAGGCCGTACCGATGTAGCCAAAGATCTGGACGCGGTAATGCACCAAAGAATGGGTTTTTATGTTTCTACCAAAAATGTATTCCTGGTTTTAGGTTTTTATGCAATCAGTTTCGATGCCAAAGACGATCCGAATGACGGGCACGGCATTGGCAGGGCTGTGCGCGAAATTCAGGCTGATGGGAAGTATGGACCGATTTATTTTATTCATTACAATCCCGGTTATTCAGAAAAAAACACCAAATATCCTCATTATACCAAAAGTAAAAGTAAAGCTTTTATTGAAGCCTGTAATGAATTGTTGGCTAATAAATTAATGACCCAGCAATGGAATGAAGAAGCTGACCGGAAAGATCCGCTAATCACCTTGCAAAAACAGTATAAAGCATTTAGCTATTACCATTTGCCCGATGGCCGTGTGGTGGGGCTATGGAAGAACGCCTTAACCGCCATCAGTACCGACAATGGTAAAAGCTGGCCTGAAAGTGCATTCCGTGCACCTGGTTTTGTAAACAGCAATGCCAAAATCTGGGGCCAAAAAACAAGCGATGGAAATTTTGCAACTGTGTATAATCCATCCGAATACCGCTGGCCGCTTGCTATCTCTACCAGTAAAAACGGATTGGATTACACCAGCCTTTCCTTAGTAAATGGCGAAATCACGCCCATGCGTTATGGCGGCAATTATAAATCTTACGGTCCGCAATACGTTAGGGGTATTGAAGAAGGTAACGGAAAACCTGCCGACGGAAAGCTTTGGGTAACCTACAGCATGAATAAAGAAGATATTTGGGTTTCAGGCATTCCGGTACCAGTAAATACTACGGTTAATGCCCATGTAAACGATGATTTCGGTAAAATGCCTGCCGACAAAGCTTTGACCTTATGGAATATTTACAGTCCGCTTTGGGCACCGGTAAAGGTAGAAAATGGCAACCTCGTTTTAAAAGACAAAGATCCATTTGATTATGCAAAGGCCGAACGTGTATTCCCGGCTTCAAGTAAGCTGACTACTTCGTTTTCCGTAACACCTAAGCAGGATAATTTTGGTTTACTGGAAATTGAGCTGCAAGACGATAAAGGTATGGCTACCGTACGTTTAACATTTGATACTGCAGGCGTGCTGAGTGCAAAAGCTGGTGCGCGCTACAAAAATTTCTTAAAGTACAAAGTAGGCGAAACCTACGATATTAAGCTAAAACTAACAACCGCGAATCGTTTTTATACCATTACTGTTAACGGTAAAGAGGTACTCACCAGTCTGGCTTTTCAACCAGTAGCCAATGTTTCGCGCATTGTTTTCCGTACTGGCGATGTACGACGTTTCCCGGATGTAGATACGCCTGCAGATCAAACATACGATTTAAAGAACGCAGGTGAGGCCGAGAAAAAAGAAGCAGTTTATCTGATCAAATATTTAAAAACGGAGGGGATATGAGGCGGTTGGCAGTTTTCAGTTTGAAGTTTGCAGTTTTGCCCGCATTCCCTTCCAGCGCGATCGTCATTCCGACCGCAGTGGAGGAATCTGTTAAGCAAACTACAAAGATTTCTCGGCTACGTTGCACTTCGCTCGAAATGACGATAATAACTATACTCTTATCACTTTTCTCTTTCTCCGCCAACGCCAAAATCCTCTTGCCGCAAATCCTCTCCAGCAACATGGTCTTGCAACGCGATAAACCTATCAATATCTGGGGCTTTGCAGCAGCGGGCGAGCGAGTAACCGTAACCTTCGCCGGACAGAAAAAAGAGTCGATTACCGATCAAAGTGGAAACTGGACAGTGGTATTAAATCCTTTAAAAACATCAGCTGAACCCCAAAATATGATTATTGCGGGTTCCAATACCATCGAACTCAGCAATATCCTGGTTGGCGAAGTTTGGCTTTGTTCCGGTCAATCGAACATGGAATATGCCATGCGCAAACTGGCTAAAATCCCCAAGCCCAAAAATGAAAAACTGGGCTTTCCGGCTGATGAAGTAGCACAGGCTAATAATAAACAGATCAGGATCTTTTTAGTGAATAGAAAAACATTGGCCAAACCAGATTCCATTCATAAAAGCTGGAGTGTGGCCGAGGATTCTGCTCTGCGCGCCTTTTCGGCTGTTGGTTATTTCTTTGCCAAAGAGTTGCAGCAGAAACTGGGTGTTCCGGTCGGGGTAATTTCTTCGGCAATTCCCGGAAGCGCCATCGAGCCCTGGGTTAGCGCGGAGGCTTTGACTACTGAACCCTATTTCAAAAACGAAAAGGTAGGCAACGATCCTGGTAAATTTTATACCACTATGATTGAGCCGCTTACTAAATTTAAAATAAACGGTTTTTTATGGTACCAGGGCGAAACCAATTGCTTTTTAAACGAAAACATCAGCTATGCCTATAAAATGAAAACGCTGATTAACCTTTGGCGCAAAGCCTGGGACGAAAACAATCTACCTTTTTATTATGTGCAGATTGCGCCTTTCGATTACAGCAAGCAAAAAAGCGATAAAGTGGTGTTAACTGCTGATACAGAGCCTGCTTTTTGGGAAGCACAGGAACAGCTTTTACGCTTGCCCAATACGGGAATGATTTCAACTTCCGATTTAAACGATAACGGGGGCGATTTACATCCAACTTATAAATGGGAGGTAGGCAGACGCCTGGCACTTTTGGCTTTAGGGAAAACCTACAATCAAAAAATAGCTTTTTCTGGTCCAATTTATAAAACAGTTGCTTGTAAAGGCAACACAGCCATACTCGATTTTGAATATTTAAAAACTGATGCTTCTGACACTGTTACCGGCTTTACCCTGGCAGGTACCGATGGCAAATTTGTACCCGCCAATGCAGTAATTAAAGCTGGCAAAGTGTGGGTAACGGCCAAAGAAGTGGCGCAACCCAAGGCAGTACGTTACAACTGGACAGAAAATCCTTCGGGGAATTTTTACAGCAACGGTTTGCCCGCTTTACCTTTTCGAACTGATAATCCATTAACCCAGCAATTTAAAACCAATTAATGTTAAAACGGTCATCACTATTTCTTTGCTTTATTTTACTGTTTTGTCTCGCAAAGGCACAACAAACAGAGAAATTATATCTATCGGGTACGGGCAACGACCATACCGTAAACTGGGAATTCTTTTGTACCGAAGGCATGAATTCGGGTAAATGGACAACTATTCCTGTTCCTTCAAACTGGGAGCTCCAGGGCTTCGGAAAATACAATTACGGTTTCAATAAAGAAGAAAAGAAAGGCAAAGAACAAGGACTTTATAAATATAAATTCAATGTTCCTGCTGATTGGAAAAACAAGCAGATTAATATCGTTTTTGAGGGATCAATGACGGACACCGAAGTCAAAATCAATGGTCAGCTGGCCGGGGAAATCCATCAGGGATCATTTTATGTGTTTAAATATGATATTACCAAGCTACTGAAACTGGGTAGTGATAACCTACTTGAAGTAAAAGTAGCTAAACATTCTGCCAACGAATCAGTTAACAATGCAGAGCGCAAGGCCGATTTCTGGATTTTTGGCGGTATTTTTCGTCCGGTTTATCTGGAAGCTTTGCCACAAAGCCATATCGATCGTGTTCAGATCGATGCGAAAGCAAACGGCACATTTACTGCAAACATTTTTACTATTGGTGATGCCGATAAAATTGCTGTTCAGCTAACAGATGCCAAAGGAAATAAATTGGGTAACAGTATTGCATTTAAAATCACAGGGAGCACTACGAGTATAACGCAGACCTTTAAAAACCCGGCGCTATGGTCGTCAGAGTTCCCAAATTTATATGCGGCTACTTTTACGCTGAGCAAAAATGGAAAAGTGATCCATACGCTTACAAAAAAAATAGGTTTCAGAACGGTTGAAGTACGTGAGCGTGATGGCGTATATGTTAACGGCGCAAAAATGAAATTTAAAGGTGTAAACCGGCATTCGTTTTACCCTTCATCAGGCCGTACCACCAGTAAAAAAATCAGTATTGCTGATGTGCAGTTAATGAAGGAGATGAACATGAATGCCGTTCGCATGTCGCATTACCCGCCGGATGGTCACTTTTTGGATGTTTGCGATTCGCTTGGCCTGTTCGTGATGGACGAACTGGCAGGCTGGCATGGTACTTACAACACGGCTACCGGCACCAAATTATTTAAAGAAATGATGGCGGCTGATGAAAATCATCCATCCATTATATTTTGGGCCAACGGAAACGAAGGTGGCCACAACCGCGAACTCGATCACCTTTTCCCTGAAAATGACATACAGAAACGCCCCTTAATCCATCCATGGGAAGTTTTTGGGGGCTTTGAAACCACGCATTACCGCGAATTTAATTATGGCATTGGCAATTACGATCATGGGCACAACATATTAATGCCTACAGAATTCCTGCATGGCATGTGGGATGGTGGCCATGGCGCTGGGATAGAGGATTACTGGAACGCAATGTGGAACAACCCGCTTTCAGCCGGTGGCTTTCTTTGGGATTTTGCCGATCAGGGCGTGGTGCGTACCGATAAAAACGGCATCTTAGATACCGATGGTAACCATGGTCCCGATGGGATTGTAGGGCCATACCACGAAAAAGAAGGTAGTTTTTATACCATTAAAGAAGTATGGAGTCCGGTATTTGTGGAAAAAAGAGAAATCACCGCTTCATTTGATGGCACTTTCCGTCTCGAGAACAGGTATGCCTTTACCAACCTGAATCAATGCAGTTTTGAATGGAAGTTAAAAAGATTGAAAACCGACGGTCCCGAAACTGATTTCAAAGCAGGTAAAGCAAATGCACCTGATATTAAACCTTTAGAGAAAGGAACACTGCAAATCAATCTTCCTGCAGACTGGAAAAATTTCGATGCCCTGTATCTAACCGCTAAGGATGTTTACGGCAAGGAATTATTTACCTGGAGTTTCCCAATCAGCCTGCCAAAAGATGATGCCGCTAAGCTGGTAGTTAAAACTGGCTCTTCAAAGGCTAATTTAAAAGAATCTGCTACACTTTTCGAAGTTTCGGTTAATAACATTCAGCTCACTTTTGATAAAATAACCGGCTTGTTAAAGAAAGTCGAAAACGTTAAAGGCATTATACCATTTAACAACGGACCGGTTTTACAGGATGGGGTAAATAACTTTAAAAATTTCACAACCAGAATGGATGGTCAAAATTTGGTCATCGCTTCAACCTTCGACAGAAAAGAAAGTTATAACACTTTGGAATGGACCATTTATCCATCAGGATGGTTAAAAATGCAGGTAAAATATTTCCCTGCGGCTTATTTTACCACTTTTGTTGGCTTAAACTTTTCTTATCCCGAAACCGAGATTAAAGGCGTAACTTATAAAGGTAACGGACCGTACCGTGTTTGGAAAAACCGCATGAAAGGTACTCAACTGGGCGTATGGAAAAAAGATTACAACAATTCGGCAACCGGAGAAGCACCTTGGCAATACCCCGAATTTAAAGGCTATTATTCAAATATGTACTGGTGTGAATTTATTGGCAAAACACAAAATTTCAAGGTGGTAACCGATCAAGAAGATGTTTTCCTGAGGTTGCTTACCCCGAAGAAATCGAAAGACACAGAATATGATAACATGAGTCCAACTTTCCCGAATGGCGATATTTCTTTTATGAACGGGATTTCGGCCATTGGTACCAAAACACAAAAACCAGAAACTACCGGGCCTATGGGCATGAAACATGTGTTTTACGATTTTGAAAAAGAACCGGCGAGGGCATTGGATATGACTTTGTATTTTGATTTTTCAGGCAAATAAGTTAAAAGTTTGAATGTTGAAATGTTTTGGTTGCCTAACAAACCCAGAATATTACAACCTTTCAACTTTAAACATTGCAACAAAGGTTATAAAGTTTGAATGTTGAAACCTTGGTCGTTAGAACATTACAACCTTTCAACTTTAAACACTGCAACAAAAGATAACAATCAGTGTAATCACTAAAATAATGAACATTAAAACCTACATATCGCTAATCACGCTGCTGCTACTGCTGCCTTTCCAAAAGTTGGCGGCGCAGGTGAGTCTGCAAAATCTCAAATGCGAGATGTTGGTTAATCCATTGGGTATTGATGCTACGCAGCCGCGTTTAAGCTGGGAAATTCTTTCACCAAAACGCAATGTAGCGCAAACTGCCTATCAGATTTTAGTGGCTTCAACTACTGAAAAACTGGCACAAAATGAGGGCGATCTTTGGAACTCAGGAAAAGTTAATAGCGATGAATCCATCCACGTAAAATACAACGGTCAGGCGCTAAGCAGTAGAATGCGGTGTTTTTGGAAGGTAAAAACCTGGACATCTGCAGGCGAGAGTGAATGGTCGGCAACCAATTCGTGGACCATGGGCCTACTCAATTATAAAGACTGGCCAAAAGGCTGGATTGGTTTCGACCGGGCATTTCCATGGGATAACACCAAAACCGATTCCCGATTATCAGCCCGCTATTTCAGAAAGGAATTTCAAAGCACTAAAAAAGTAAAATCCGCCACAGCTTCGATTATTGGCCTGGGTTTATACCAGCTTTACCTGAATGGCAAAAAAGTAGGCGAGGAGGTACTCACCCCTTCACCAACCGATTACAATAAAAACGTAAAGTACAACACGTACGATGTGACCACTTACCTGCAGGAAGGAAAAAATGCAGTTGGTGCCATTTTAGGCAATGGTCGTTTCTTCGCCATGCGGCAAAATGAAAAACCTTACAAAATCAAAACCTTTGGTTTCCCCAAAATGCTGCTGAATATCCATATTGTTTACAGCGACGGCAGCACAGCCAATATCGACACCGATGATAGCTGGAAAGGCACCGCCGATGGGCCAATCCGCGCCAATAACGAGTATGATGGCGAAGAATATGATGCAACAAAAGAAGCTATAGGCTGGAACAAAGCAGGTTTCGATGACAGCAAATGGCTGAAAGCAGAGTTTGTACAGGAACCATCGGGAACCATCGAAGCCCAGATGAACGAAAACATGCGGGTGATGAATACGCTCAAACCGGTTGCTGTTAAAGCAATCTCTGGCGGCAGATTTATCCTCGATATGGGTCAAAACATGGTTGGTTGGTTACAGATTAAAGTTAAAGGCAAAAAAGGCAAACAACTCAAAATGCGCTTTGCCGAATCCCTGCAAGAAAATGGCGAGTTATTTACGGCGAACCTGCGCAATGCGAAATGCACCGACTTATACACCTTTAAGAGCAGTGAACAGGAAATATGGGAACCCACTTTTGCTTATCGCGGCTTTAGATATATTGAACTATCCGGTCTTAATTACACTCCAAACCTCAGCGACTTTGTTGGAAAAATGATCTATGATAAAATGAATACCGCAGGCACTTTTGAAACCTCAAATGCATTAATCAACCAGATCTTTAAAAATGCCTGGTGGGGCATTGCTGGCAATTACAAAGGAATTCCCATCGATTGCCCGCAACGCAACGAGCGCATGCCCTGGTTAGGTGATAGAGGTGCTGTTGCACATGGCGAAAATTTCCTGTTTGATAATGGTAAATTCTATGCTAAATGGCTGCAAGATATCAGGAATGCACAGAAAGAAGATGGTGCCATCCCCGATGTTGCCCCTGCATTTTGGCGCTATTACAGCGATAACATGAGCTGGCCAGGTTCTATTGTACTCATTACCGAAATGCTTTACAAGCAAACCGCCGATGTGAATGCGGTTACTGATAATTATCCCGCGATCAAAAAATGGCTGCGTTACATGCAAAACCGTTACATGAAAGATTATATCCTCACCAAAGACAGTTATGGCGACTGGTGCATGCCACCGGTAACGATCGAGGCAGGCAGGGGCAAAAGTGCTGATAAAAAGTATCCTTCCGAATTAATTTCGACGGCTTACTACTATCATTTTACACAAGTGATGATGGAGTTTAGCAAAATCAGCGGAAATGATAGTGATTACAAAGAATTTAAAACACTGGGAGATAAAATAAAAGCTGCATTTAACCTGAAATTCTACAACGAAAAGGGTTTTTATGGCAATAACAATTTAACAGATAATATCATTCCACTTTATTTCGGAATGGTTCCCGAAAAGCATATCGAGCAGGTTTTCAAAAATATAGTATATACAGTTGAAGTCACCAATAAAGGGCATTTAAGCAATGGTTTGGTTGGTGTACAGTGGTTAATGCGTTGTTTAAACGATTATGGCAGACCTGATTTGGCTTTTACCATCGCTACTCAAAAAACTTACCCTAGCTGGGGTTATATGATCGATAACGGTGCAACCACCATCTGGGAGCTGTGGAACGGCAATACAGCCGATCCGAAAATGAATTCGCAAAACCATGTGATGATGCTGGGCGATTTACTCATCTGGTATTACGAAAATCTGGCTGGTATTAAGACCGAAATTCCAGCCTTTAAAAAAATTAGCATGAAGCCAGAAATGATCACTGGATTAGATCATGTAAATGCAAGTTATCAATCAAGTTATGGATTAATTAAAAGCGACTATACCAAAACCGCCGGTAAATTTATCTGGAAAGTAAGCATCCCGGCCAATACAAGGGCTACACTTTACATTCCGGCTAAAAGTAAGAGTGCAGTTTCGGAAAATTTAGGTTCAATAAAGGATTTAAAATTTGTAAAATTAGAAAAAGACAGGGCCATTTATGAGGCGGGCTCAGGCGATTATGAGTTTGTGGTAGAACGTTAATCGCCAGTATGAGGCAAGAAGTAATTAAAATTATGGTTTGTGCAGACACAAACCATGGCGAAGGGAAAGGAACTAAAAACGCGTCATGCTGAACTTGTTTCAGCATCTCACCAGGTGATAAAAAGCTAAATATAGATTATGAGAAAGATTTTAAGATTATTCACGCTGTTAAGCTTACTGATTACTTCAGTAAACGTTTTCAGTCAAACCAAAGACATTGTGGTGCCTGAAGATATTTTAGCCAAAGCCAAAGAATGGGTTTCGGCACTAAATCTAACCGATGCCGGAAAAAGAACAGCGGTCGAAAACATCATTGCCGTTCACTTAACAACGGTTAAGGATTGGCATAACGATCACCCTTCATCAACTGTGCCTGATGGGATTAATCCTGTAACTGGCAACAAATTAAGCGATCTTGATAAACAGATCATTGCCGATTCGGCCATGCCTGCAACCGTGCACAAAGTATTGATGGATGGCTTAAACCAATATTTATCAACCGATCAGGTGGAATTGATTCTCGATAAATATACCATTGGTAAGGTCGCTTTTACCATGAAGGGTTATAAAGCCATTGTTCCCGATTTAACCGCCGATGAAGAAGCTAAAATCCTGACATATCTAAAACAGGCAAGAGAGCAAGCCGTAGATTATAAAAATATGAAACAGATTTCGGCCATTTTCGAGATTTATAAAACCAAATCAGAGCAATTGCTCAATAACAATGGCAGGAGCTGGAGGGCACTTTACAGCGCTTACACCAAGAAAATTAAAGAAGAAAAAGCAGCAAAAGCAAAACAATAATAGATGTACCGTCATTGCGAGGAGGGACGACAGCCAGTCCCGATTTCTCGGGAAAGCAATCTACTTAGCCAAAAAGATTGCTTCGCCTGATGAAAAATCAGTCTCGCAAAGACGAAAACTAATAAATATGATAATCAAAAGAATTTTAACCATAGCCGCAGTAGCCTTCGCGCTTACTGCCAATGCTCAGGTAGAAAAATGGCAAACCGGAATCGTGAAGCAGGAGTTTTTATACGATAAGGCTCCGTTTCCATCATGCCACTCGGCTACTATTGCCGAAACACCAACAGGTTTGGTGGCCTCATTTTTTGGAGGCACCAAAGAAAGAAATCCTGATGTGGAGATTTACATCAGCCGCTTTGTTGATGGAAAATGGCTGGCACCGGTTTCGGTGTCCAATGGTATTTTAGCCGATGGCAAAAGGTTACCAACCTGGAATCCTGTTTTATACCAGGTGCCGGGGGGCGATTTATTGTTATTCTATAAAATCGGACCTAAACCATCTGAGTGGTGGGGCATGATGCGTAGCTCAAAAGATGGTGGTAAAACCTGGTCAGAAGCCACAAAATTGCCAAACGGAAATATCGGGCCGGTTAAAAATAAGCCCGTTTTGTTAAGTAACGGAAATTTGTTCGCTCCATCGAGTCGCGAAGGCGATGGCTGGAAAGTACATTTCGAGGTAACTAAAGATAATGGCCAAACCTGGCGCACAGTAGGGCCATTGAATGAAAACGGCATTAAAGCCATCCAACCCAGTATTTTACAGTACGCAAAAGGTAAACTCCAGATTTTAGCGCGTACAGCTAATCGGGCCATTGCCGAATCATGGTCTACAGATAATGGAGAAACCTGGTCGCCACTTACCAAAACCACTTTGCCCAATAACAACTCCGGTACCGATGCTGTTACGCTGAAAGATGGCAGACAGGTGTTGGTTTACAACCACGTATTGCCTCCGGGCGATTTGGCCAAAGGTGCACGCACACCGCTAAATGTTTCGGTTTCTAAAGATGGTAAAACCTGGTACGCAGCATTGATCTTAGAAGATTCGCCGATAAGCCAGTATTCTTATCCAGCAGTAATCCAAACGGCTGATGGCATGCTGCATTTCATTTATACCTGGAGAAGGGAGAAAATCAAACACGTGGAAGTAGATCCCTCAAAGCTAAAATTGAAGAAAATCGAAAATGGCATTTGGCCAAAGCTAAAGGGATATACTGCACCGGTTATTACTGAAACTAAAAACGAGGAGGGTTAAAATGATAAATTTATTTAAATACGTCATTTCGAGCGGAGTGCAACGCAGTCGAGAAATCTATTCCAGAACAAAAGATTTCTCCATTTCGCTGCGCTTCAGTCGAAATGACGACCGTCTGATAGGTTATCGAAGAAGCAAATTCATCGTATTGCTGTCAGTAATCTCGTTTACCACTTTTGCCCAAACACAAAATTCAGATAACGCCTATAAAAAGCCTTTATTAGAAGTACTTAAGGATATTGAAAACCGTTACCACGTAAAAATTAAGTACGCCGAACCTCAGGTAAAAGACAAGTGGGTAAACTATGCCACCTGGCGCTTTCGGGCAGATGTGGATGAAACCTTGGCCAATGTACTTACCCCACTGGATATGAAGGTAAACAAAGAGAAACCTGGTGTTTACAAGCTTAAAGAATACGAATATTACCGTTGGGAAGTGCAGGATGGCTGGGCTTATCTGGATAGTTTAGCTTCAAAATATACCGATAAAGCCAGTTGGGAAAAACGAAAAGCATTGATTAAACCTCAGCTTTTTGAGGCTTTACAATTATCTCCTTTACCGGCTAAACCCAATTCAAAGCCCATTATTACCGCAAAACGGATTTTTGATGGCTATTCAGTAGAAAATATTGCTTTAGAGATTTTACCCGGTGTTTGGATTAACGGATCACTTTATAAACCACTAAATATCAAAGGGAAGATCCCTGTCATCTTAAGTCCTGATGGACATTGGGAAAAACAACGTTACCGTGCCGATTGCCAGATTCGTTGTGCCATGCTGGCGCGTATGGGGGCTATGGCCTTCAGCTACGACCTTTTTGCCTGGGGCGAATCAATGCTGCAGTTTAAGTACGAAGACCATAGAAAAAGCCTCTCGCAAACCGTACAGGCACTGGGTGGGATCCGTATTTTAGACTATTTCACATCATTAAAAGAAACAGATACCAACCGGGTGGCCATTAGTGGTGGCTCTGGCGCTGGTAGCCATTGCATTTTAATGACCGCAATGGATGATCGGATTAAGCTCAGTGCTCCGGTGGTGGCCATGTCATCTTACTTTTATGGTGGTTGTCCTTGCGAAAGCGGTATGCCCATCCACCAGTGTGGGGGTGGAACCGATAATGTAGAGCTTGCGGCAATGGCAGCACCGCGCCCGCAATTGCTCGTATCAGATGGCAGCGACTGGACTGCACATACCCCTGAGCACGATTTCCCTTACCTGCAAAAAATGTATGGTTACTATGGCGTAAAAGATAAAGTAGAAAATGTGCACTTACCTGATGAAAAGCATGATTTCGGTCCGAATAAACGCATTGCACTTTACGATTTCCTGGTTAAATATTTCAAACTGAACGGTAATGCCGTTAAAGACAAAGCGGGAAAATACGATGAGAGCAAAGTAACCATCGAAAAAGAAAATGCTTTATATGTTTTTGGCGATAAAGGTGAAAAACTGCCTAAAAATGCTGTAATGGGTTTTGAAAACCTGCAAAAATTGTTTCCACAAAGCCAGAACTAAATGATGCAACACCAGAACAGAAGAACTTTTATCCAGCAACTTACCTTAATTGGTGGGAGCATTATGTTGCCCAATGTTTTGCTGGCTGCAACCCCAAATCGCAGGTACAAAGTGGCGGTAATTGATTTAATGATCCTCAAACGCCAGAAATTAAGCGCTTTAGAACTGACCAGTGAAATTGGTGCCGATGGATTGGAAATTGATATGGGTGGCCTGGGCGACCGGGAAACCTTTGATAATAAACTGGCGGATCCGGCCATCAGGCAACAATACCTTGAAAAAGCAAAAGCACTTAACCTCGAATTTTGTGCCCTGGCAATGACCGGCTTTTATGCCCAGTCTTTTGCCAAACGTCCAACCTATCAAAAAATGGTGCAGGATTGTTTAGATACCGCTAAAGCCATGCAAATCAAGGTTGTCTTTTTACCGCTTGGTATACAAGGCGATTTAGTTAAAAATCCCGAATTAAGGGCTCCGATTGTTGAGCGTTTAAAAATTGCCGGTAAAATGGCTGCCAAAGCAGGGGTGGTTATCGGTATTGAAACTGCATTGGATGCTAAAGGCGAGCTGCAATTGCTGAAAGAAATCTACTGTAAAAACATCAAAAGCTACTTCAATTTTTCAAACGCGATCAAAAACGGTAGAGATTTACACCAGGAACTAAAAATACTGGGGCGAAAAAACATCGTTCAAATCCATGCGACCAATGAAGATGGTGTATGGCTCGAAAATGACCCTAAAATTGACCTCAAAAAGGTAAAACAAACTTTAGATGAAATGGGCTGGAGTGGCTGGCTGGTTATAGAACGCAGTCGTGACGCTAAACAACCTACCAATGTGAAATACAACTTTACCGCCAACACAAAATACCTGAAATCTATTTTTCAAGCCGGATAACCCTTGTTTATGAGAATCTACCTAACCATTTTGCTGATTTTAAATTTAATGTCCGCGCAATTACTTGCGGCAGATATTTACGTCTCCAAATTGGGCTCAGATCGCAATATTGGAACCAAAGAAAAACCGCTGGCATCCTTGCATTTTGCCATCCGGAAGGCGAGGGAATTGCGCAGGTTAAATGATAGTTCTATAAAAGGTGGGATTAATATTATCATCGAAAATGGTTATTACACTTTGAATGAAACCATTGTGCTTCGTCCAGAGGATTCTGGCACGAAAGATAGCCCCACACAGATTATGGCGGCTCAGGGTGCTAAAGTCGTTTTTAGTGGCGGTGTAAAAATTAAAGGCTGGAAAAAACTAACTAGCCCAGTTGCAGGCTTACCTAAAAATGCTGTGGGTAAAGTTTGGGTAGCTGATGCCCCAATGTTTGCCGATAATACGCTATTGTTCAGACAGCTTTGGGTAAACGGCAGTAAAGCTGTTCGGGCAAAAGATGCAAATGGCGATGCCATGAACCGCATTTTATCATGGGATGCCCAATCGCAAACTTGCAAAATCCCTTTAAACAAAAATTTTAACCTCAATAATGCAAAAGGTATCGAAATGGTAATCCACCAGTGGTGGGCCATTGCCAATTTGCGTGTAAAATCGGTAAAAACACAACACAATACTGCCGAACTTTCCTTTTTGCAGCCCGAAAGCCGTATACAATCCGAACACCCATGGCCAGCGCCGTGGATTTCGGATAAAACCGGTAACTCGGCCTACTACTTAACCAATGCCATTCAGTTTTTAGATGAACCGGGCGAGTGGTTCGAAGATTTGCAAAACCATAAAGTGTATTACTGGCCAACAGCAAAGCAAAATATGCTTCAGGCCGATGTGGTTGTACCTGCTTTAGAAACGCTGTTAAAAGTAGAAGGAACTATCGATCATCCTGTGGCTCATGTTTTGTTTAAAGGCATTTCTTTTCAGCATACATCGTGGTTATTACCTTCCAAACAGGGCCATGTGCCACACCAGGCAGGTATGTATATGCTTGATGCTTATAAGTTAGAACAACCGGGTACTGCCGATAAACCCACATTAGAGAACCAGGCCTGGGTAGGCCGCCCGGCTGCTGCCGTTCAAATCAGTTATGCCAATCATATCGATTTTGAAGGTTGCATGTTCGAACACCACGCCTCAACCGGACTCGATTACCAAAAAGGGACGATCAACAATAACATAAAAGGGAACCTGTTTAAAGATATTGGCGGATCGGGCATACTAATGGGCACTTTTTCTGATGAAGCTACCGAAGTGCATTTACCATACCAGCCAACCGATGAACGTGAAATTTCTTCGGATAACAGGATTGAAAACAACCTGATTACCGATGTAACGAACGAAGATTGGGGTGCTGTTGGTATTGGTGCAGGTTATGTAAGGGGAATTAAAATCCTGCATAACGAAATCAGTGATGTATCCTATTCGGGGATTAGCATGGGCTGGGGCTGGACAAAAACGAAAAACGCGATGAAAGACAATACCATCAGCGCCAACAAAATCCATCATTATGGCAAGCACATGTACGATGTGGCTGGTATTTATACTTTATCGGCGCAACCCGGATCTTTTATTACCGGAAACGTAGTCGATAGCATCTACACCGCTAAATATGCGCACTTACCCGACCACTGGTTTTACCTCTACACCGACGAAGGATCTTCGTATTTCACCATCAAAGATAACTGGACACCCAGCGAAAAATACCTGCAAAATGCCAACGGCCCCGATAATTTATGGGAAAATAATGGACCTGGTGTTTCAGCGAAAATCAAACAAAATGCTGGTCTGGAGCCACAGTATCAACATCTGCTAAAAGATAAATCACCAATTTCCAGCTCAAAGCAGATTAATAAAGCAACAGATCGACCAGTAGTTTTTGAGCTGATTTTTAAAGGTGGTGAAGTACCTGGCGAAAAAGCACTAATCGCATTTGTCCGCGAAAATAACCTGTTGCGTTCATCTATTTACCGTTGGGAAAACCGTCTGGTCATTTACACTTCTACCTTAAAAACAGAGAGTTTACAACAAACCTTAAAAAGGCTCAATGCCAGCGAGATTAAGCTGTATGATGATATGTTTTACGATTTCGACAGGAAAAAACAGTGTGGAACCGAACCGGTAAAAGAATGGGACAATATTATACTGTCTGCCAACCTGGTAAAAGATGAAAAGCTGCAAAACGAGTACCTCAGTTATCACAAAACACAGTTCGAGAAATGGCCTGAAATATCAAAAGGCTTTTGTAATGCTGATTTTCAACGGCTGGTCATTTTTAAAAAAGACCGTCAGCTTATGCTGATTATCAGCATACCCAAAGGCGAAAGTTTAGATAAACTAAACCCTAAAACAACAGAAAATAACCCCAGGGTAGACGAATGGAATGCATTAATGGAAAAATACCAGGAAGGAATTGAAGGCACAAAACCCGGTGAGGTTTGGGTTTTCTTTAAACCGATAAACTGATTCCGTCCCCCTTTTGAGGGGGCAGGGGGAGGAAATAAATAATACTTATTAAAATATGTTAAGATTAGGAATATTAGGATTAGGCGAGGGCAGGAGCACCATTTCTGCCTCACTGGCAAGCACCAAATTTAAACTGATTCAAATTTGTGATGCCAATAAAAAACTCTGCGAAGAACGCGCTTTGGAGTTCGATTTCCAAAATTGGACTACCGATTACAACGATATGCTCAAGAGCGATAAAATAGATATGATTGCGATTTACACGCCCGATCATTTGCATTTTGAGCACATTAAACTCGCTTTAGAGCACGATAAACATGTGGTGTGTACCAAACCATTTATTGATGATCTCTCGCAGGCTAATGAACTTTTAGCCCTGAGCAAAAAGACCAAAAAGAAAATTTTTGTGGGTCAGAGCTCCCGTTTTTTCGAACCTGCTATGCGCCAGAAAAAGGATTTTGATAAAGGTTTAATCGGCGAGTTAATTACCATAGAAAGTCATTACCATGCCGATCACCGCTGGTTTTTAGAAAAAGGATGGTCGTTAAAACAATCATTCAAATGGCTATATGGCGGTTTAAGTCACCCCGTCGATTTTATTCGCTGGTACATGCCCGATATTGAGGAAGTAATGGGTTATGGCATGCTCAGCAGTAATGGGCAGCAAGCAGGTTTAAAAAACCAGGACACGATGCACTTTATCTTCAAAGCTAAAGATGGCCGAATTGCCAGGGTAAGTGGCGCCTACACCGGACCAACCCAACCGGCAAGTCGCGATAGTGGCATGAGTTGTATTTTGCGTGGAACTGAAGGGGCAAGTCAGGCCGATTACCACGAATTGCGTTACTCGGTAACCACCAAAATCGGCGAGGAGAAAATCATTACGTGGGGCGACTCCACTTTAAAACATTATTTCCGTTTCGAGGGCCAGAGCCACCATGCCGGCGAATATCAGAACTACCTTGAATACTTTGCCGATAGCATTAACAACAAATTTACCGCATATCCTGATTTAAAAGAAGGCATCGGAACCATTGCCCTTTTGCAAGCCATGGATAAATCGCTTGAAACAGGTTTACCCATAAAAGTAGATGAAATATTAACCAGTTATAACATTACAAGAGAATCGATAGGACTTTAAGCTATAACGTCATTCCGAGGAACGAAGCAATCTTACAACTATTGCATAATTAACTACCGCATTAAGATTGCTTCGTCCTACCTCCTCGCAATGACGAAAATATTTAAACCAAACTAACCAAATGCACAACATTGTAGAACGTTTAACCAGTTTAGATTACATCATCGTAATTGCTTACCTCATTATCCTCGTGTTGATTGGATACCAGGCCAGTTTTTCGAAGAAAAAGAACGACGATGAAACCTTATTTTTAGCCAACAAATCATTAGGCTGGGCCAGTATTGGCTTCAATATGTGGGGTACCAATGTAGGTCCATCCATGCTGCTTGCCTTTGCCAGTATAGGCTATGCCACCGGTATTGTAGCCGTAAACTTCGATTGGTATGCCTTTATCTTCTTATTTCTGCTAGCCATTGTTTTCGCACCTAAATACCTGGCTGCCCGCGTAAGTACCATGCCCGAATTTATGGGAAATCGTTACGGAGACTCTACCCAAAATATACTCGCCTGGTACGCCCTGGTGAAAATTTTAATCTCCTGGCTATCATTAGGTTTGTTTGCAGGTGGTTTTTTAGTCCGGCAAATTTTGGGCATCCCGATGTGGCAATCCGTAACTGTTTTGGTTGCCTTTGCCGGCTTATTTACCTTTTTTGGTGGTTTAAAAGCCATTGCCAAGGTAAATGTGTTCCAAATGATTTTACTTATTGCCGTTTCACTTTCGCTTACCTTACTGGGCCTGCACAAGGTTGGGGGTATCTCTGCCTTGTACAGCAAAACACCCGGTCATTTCTGGAACCTTGTACAGCCTGCCAGCGACCCAAAATATCCCTGGTATGCCATTCTTTTAGGCTATCCGGTAGCTGCCGTTGCTTTCTTTTGTACAGATCAGTCGATGGTTCAGTCGGTTTTGGGTGCTAAAAACCTGAAACAAGGCCAGTTGGGCGTGAGCTTTATTGGTTGGCTAAAAATCCTTTCGCTGCCGCTATTTATTGTGACTGGTATACTATGTTATGTTCTTTTCCCCAACCTTAAAGATCCAAACGAGGCATACATGACCATGGTAACCAACCTTTTCCCTCCGGGCATGAATGGTTTGGTCATTGTCGTTTTGATTGCTGTTCTCGTTGGTACAATTGGTTCATCTTTAAACTCGTTAAGCACCGTATTTACCATGGATGTGTATGTGAAGAAAATCAACCCACAGGCCAGCAATAAGCAAATTATCAATGTTGGGCGTTTAACAGTAATAGCTGGCTGTATTTTCGCCGTAATTGTAGTATTGGCCATCGATAACATCAAAGGCTTAAACCTTTTCGATGTATTTCAATCGGTGCTGGGTTTTATTGCACCACCACTTTCGGTCGTTTTTCTGTTAACCGTGTTCTGGAAACGTACAACCCGTAAAGCAGTAAATTTTACGCTATCTATCGGTTCAATCCTGAGTTTAAGCACGGGGATTGTTTATTTATGGGTTTTACCACCCAGCGAATATACTTTTTGGCCGCATTACCTCATATTATCCTTCCTCATTTTTGCAGGCTTACTGATTATTGCTATACTGATTTCGCTTTTAGACCGTACACCTAGCATTTATACTGTAAACGAAGAACACGAAGCCAACATTGAAAAACCTGATAGAACCGTTTGGATTTCCTGGGCTGCACTGGCGATAATAATGGTTGCACTTTATATTTTCTTTAACGGACATTAGAAATTTCGTCATTTCGAGCGGAGTACAACGGAGTCGAGAAATCTGCTTAATAGATCTCTCCATTTCGCTGCGCTTCAGTCGAGATGACGGTAACGAAGAAACATGAAAAACCTAAAAAAAATACTCCTGATTACCCTGCTGCAAGCAATGGTAATCCCTGCATTTGCGCAAAAAGCATCCTGGATCTGGTATCCCGGCGATTTTGATATTTACATGAGTAATGTGATGCAGAACCGCCGTACCGAACGCGGCTCATTTTTTCCAGTATTCTGGAAAATGGATAGCCATTATGTTCTGGTCGATTTCCATAAAGAGTTTACGCTTAGTCAACCAGAAGAGGTTAAACTCTTTGTAGAAGGTACGTACAATGTTAAAATTGATGGTCAAGCAATTACAGGCTTTCCGAAATCCATCCAAATCCCGGCCGGAAAGCATAAACTAAGCCTGAAAGTGTATAGTCAGGCTACAGTGCCAGCCATTTTTGTACAGGGTAAAACCGTTGTATCAGATGAAAGCTGGCTAAGCACTTTTGAAGATAAAGAATGGATTGACGCCAGCGGCAAAACCTCTGATAAATCGGGAACAACTTTTGTTTCTGCTGGCTCCTGGGGTTTAACCGATCCTAACAGCCTGCCTTCTACGTTTAAATTACCTGTTGTGAAGCATACCGCTGTTAAAACAGAAAAAGCAGGCGCAGGTTATGTAGCCGACTTTGGTAAAGAAACCTTTGGTTTTATTAAAGTACATGGCTTAAAAGGCAAAGGGAAATTGAGTTTGTATTATGGCGAATCGAAAGAAGAAGCCTTATCAACCGATAAATGCGAAACACTCGATTATCTGGAGATTGATCAGAGTAGTAAAAAAGATTCGGTAATGCCGCTTTCCAAAGCATTTCGCTATGTTAACTTTCAGCCTGGCAACGGTGTTTCTGCCGATTCTATCTCCATGCTTTATGAGTATGCACCGGTTAGCGAGCGGGGAAGTTTTAAATCATCAGATCCAGAACTGAACAAAATTTATGATGTGGCCAAATATACCTTCCACCTAAATACCCGCGAGTTTTTTATAGATGGCATAAAACGCGACAGGTGGGTGTGGAGCGGTGATGCCTACCAAAGCTACCTGATGAACTATTATTCGTTTTTTGATGCCCCAACTGTAAAAAGGACACTTCTGGCTCAGCGTGGCAAAGATCCGGTTACAGCGCACATCAACACCATTATGGATTATTCTTTCTATTGGTTTTTGGGCATTTACGATTATTACAAGTTTACGGGCGATAAAAAATTTGTGCAGGATATTTATCCGCGCATGCAATCGCTCATGACCTATATTGATGGTCGTAAAAATAAAAACGGTTTGCTGGAATGGATGCCTGGCGATTGGATTTTTATTGATTGGGCCGATAAACTGAGCAAAGATGGCGAAGTGAGCTTTGAACAATTGCTTTATGCCCGCAGTTTAGAAACCATGGCATTATGCGCCAAACTGGCCAACGATGGTGAAAATGCCGCTAAATATGACGAGCAAGCCAAAACACTGAAAACCAAAATATTTGATATTTACTGGAATCAGAGCAAACACGCTTTGGTACACAGCAGGGTAGATGGTCAACCCACCGATAACGTTACCCGTTATGCCAATATGTTTGGAATTTTCTTCGATTACTTTACACCTGAACAGAAATTAGCCGTTAAAGAACATGTACTGCTTAACGATAGCATCAATAAAATTACCACGCCTTACATGCGTTTTTACGAGCTGGAGGCCCTTTGTGCCATGGGCGAACAATCGTATGTATTAAAAGAGATGAAAAACTATTGGGGTGGTATGCTTAAACTGGGCGCTACTTCTTTTTGGGAAGAGTACAACCCTGATAAAAAAGGTACCGAACACCTGGCCATGTATGGGCGGCCATTTGGGAAAAGTCTTTGCCATGCCTGGGGAGCCAGCCCAATTTATCTGCTCGGCAAATATTATCTCGGAGTAAGTCCCGATTCGCCGGGTTACGAAACCTACACCATTGAACCCAATTTAGGCGGTTTAGCCTGGATGGAAGGTAAAGTACCAACCGCAAACGGCGATATTTCGATTTACATGAACAAAAAGGAAATCAGGGTAAACGCAAGTGTTGGTACCGGAAAGTTGAGGGTGAAGAGTAAATCTAAACCTGTAGCAAAGGGCACAGAAATTAATACAATAGCTAAAGATGTGTACGAAATTTCCGTCGAAAAAGGTAAAGATTATACCGTACGCTACAATTAATGCGAATTTTATGACCGGGAAGATCAAAAAATGATTTCCCGGTTATCCTAATTATTAGCTGTCGCGACGGCTTTCTACCGTGTATACAAAACTATCTGCATGGTAGTAGCCTAAATTGTATTCAATTGGCCGCTCTGCCTGATCAAAAACATAACGTTTTCTAAAAAGCAGCGGACTTCCAACTTCTACATCTAGTTTCGAAGCCATAAATTTATCGGCAGCCTTCGCACTTATTTCTTCTTTCGATAGATTCGCAATGATCGAGTGGTCTTTCTCCAGGATTTCATACAATGGGCGTTTAAAATCTTCGTCACCCGTAAGGCCAATTCTGGGATGAAAGTAAGAGATGAAATAAACAAATGGGCCTTCTTCTTTTCCCCTTAAACGCTCCAGTTTTAAAACTTTCTTATCCGTACCAATATCAAAAAAATGGGCCAGCTTCTCATCAGCATACACCCAGCTAATGTGAAGTTCGAAATTCTTAATCGGAATGCCCCTGGCCTGCATTTCTTGCGAAAAACTTAACCAGTTGCTGGCTTTCGAGCTAACAGAAACTTCGGCAACCTTAGTCCCAATACCTTTTTTACGGATCAATAAGCCCTCATACACCAATTTATTCAGTGCCTGGCGCAAGGTTGTTCTCGATATAGCCAGCTGTTTAGCCATATCAACCTCGTTAGGCAAAAATTTAGTGGCATATTCCGGATCTTTAATCAGATTCCGCAATAATTCTTCCGCCTGAATGTGCAAAGGCACAGGACTTTTATGGTCGATTGAAAATTTCATGCTATCCATGCTGCAAATGCTTTAAGCAACAAAATTGTTTACGCAGCTTTACAAAGATAAAGAAAGCATATACAATCGGCAATAGCATGTATATACCAAAAGTATGTACGGAGGTTGTTTTTAAGCATTAAACGCCTCCAATCCAATCTTCCTAAAAGAAATTAAATAAAATATTAGGATATATGTACATACATATATACATTTGTTATTTATAAAATATTAAGCCATTTATGGAAGTAAAAAATAATCCTCAGGAAACACCTGCAGCTGAACAATGGAGACAAAGTGGAGAAAAGATTTTGCCAGAAACCCTGCATCATATCAATCAACCGGTTGATGGTTATAACCTGTATCCGATACATGGGTTAGGAGAGGGCAAAATATTTGATGGCTATGCAGCATTGGCTTCGTGGATTATTGAAAAGAAAACGGTAATTATTGATGGTTATGTTGGGGTTTTCTGGTCTGAAATAGAACAGGTCTTACAACAGGAATTTACCAATCAGGATATAAAAGTTAACTGGATTCATACGGCCAGTCAAATGAAAAGTGCTGAGGCCGTTTCGGAACTTGTAAATCCTTTTCTGGGCGAAGCCAAAAGTGTTTGGGGTACAAAAACTACCCTTAAACTAGAAGATTTTTTCGAAGCCGGATTTAGTTCAATCCAACCTGATAATCAATATGAAGTAAATATAATAATTGGAGTGGGTTCGGCCTTGATTAACTGGAATGCACCAATCATTTACCTCGATATCCCTAAAAACGAAATTCAATACCGAATGCGTGCAGGTTCTATTACCAATATTGGGGCTACCACTTCAGCGAGTGCTTTCGAAATGTACAAGCGGTTTTATTTTGTAGATTGGGTAGTGCTGAATAACCACAAAGCACAAATTTTAAACCGCATGAGTATTGTGGCCGATGCACAGCACAAATCATCAATAAAGTGGATTGAGGCGAATGAATTGAAAAATGGCTTAAAACACATCAGCCAATCGGTATTTCGGGTTAGGCCCTGGTTCGAAGCGGGTGCATGGGGTGGCCACTGGATGCAGGAAAACATTGAAGGTTTAAATAAGGAAGAGGTAAACTATGCCTGGTCTTTTGAAATGATTGTTCCTGAAAACGGCATTGTGTTCGAAAGTAACGGTAACCTTTTAGAAGTTGCTTTTGATTTCCTGATGTTTAGCGAAAACCAATCCGTTTTGGGTAAACATGCATCTGTTTTTGGCACCGAATTCCCGATCAGGTTCGATTTTCTCGATACGATGGATGGTGGAAATTTATCGATCCAATGCCACCCATCATTAAAATATATCCGTGAAGAATTTGGCGAAAACATTACACAGGATGAAACTTATTACATTCTTGAATGTAAAGACGATGCTAAAGTTTATCTGGGTTTTCAGGAAGATATCAATCCAATCGAATTTAACCAGGCTTTGGTTAAAAGTCAGCAGTTAAAACAGGAAATAGACATCCAACAGTTTGTGCAAGCGCATAACGCACAAAAACACGATCTTTTTCTAATCCCTAACCGCACCGTACACAGTGCCGGCGCCAACAACCTCGTGCTCGAAATCAGTGCAACACCTTATATCTTTACCTTTAAAATGTACGATTGGGTGCGTTTAGGCCTTGATGGTCAACCACGACCAATTAACATCGAACATGCCTTTAAAAACCTCGATTTTAGCCGGAAAGGTAAAGTGGTTAAAAACGAATTGATTTCGAAACCTGCCGTAATTGAAAAAGGAACTGATTGGGAGTTAATCCATCTGCCTACCCACCGCGAACATTTTTATGATGTTCACCGTCTGGAATTTGATAGCGAAATTACAGTTAAAACCAACAATGCATGCCATATCCTGATGCTGGTTGAAGGTACCACCATTCAGGTAAAAAATACCGATGGCCAATTGAGCGAGTTTCATTATGCCGAAACTTTTGTAGTGCCGGCAGCGGCCGAAAGCTATACCTTGTATAATACAGGCAAAGGGAGGGCCAAAGTAATTAAAGCATTTGTAAAAGACGATCTGACTGCTGTAACTTTATAAAACAGCAGCCAGATTGATATAGATTAGCAAAACTTTGCCAAATCAATTAAAAAATTAACCAAAATATAAATTATGAGTGAGCAAAAAAGAACCAGTGTATTTTTAATCACGCTTGTAGCATCCTTAGGCGGCTTTTTATTCGGCTTCGATATGGCCGTTATATCGGGAGTTTTACCACTGGTGCAAAAACAATTTGCATTAAGTGCCTCACAAGAGGGATGGTTTGTGTCTTCGGCATTATTGGGTTGTATTATTGGTGTAGCCCTCTCAGGCGAACTGAGCGACAGGCTAGGTAGGAAAAAACCTTTAATTTTAACCGCAATCCTCTTTGTTGCTTCTGCCCTTGGTTGTGCATTAATCCCTAACTTGCCGGGCGTTATAGCTTTCAGGCTTTTGGGTGGCATTGGCATCGGTATCGCCTCAAACGTGGTACCCTTATATATTTCTGAAATCGCCCCAACACACATCAGAGGCCGTCTGGTTACCTATTATCAGTTTGCGGTTACGCTCGGTATTCTGGTAGCTTACCTCAGCAATGCAGCTTTATTAAGTGGCGCATCAACAACGCACACAGCAACTTCAGCTCTGAGCACACTTTTTAATCAGGAAGTTTGGCGGGGCATGTTGGGTATGGGCGTATTACCGGCAGCTTTATTTTTGTTTGGATTATTCCTCATTCCCGAAAGTCCACGCTGGCTGATACAAAAAGGCCGAATAGCAGAAGGCACCTTAATTATCAGTAAAATTAATGGACAGGCGCAAGCTGAAATTGATCCCAGTCAATTCGCAACTGAAAGCAATGGCAGCAAAAGTTCATATAAAGAATTATTTGCGCCAACGATGCGCAAAGCTTTGTTAATCGGGATCTTATTGCCTTTATTTTCTCAGTTTAGCGGCATTAACGCTATTATTTATTACGGACCAAGAATACTCGGCAACGCAGGTATTTCATTAAGCAATTCACTCATCAGTCAGGTTATTTTTGGTCTGGCCAATGTGCTTTTTACCCTGTTCGCCATCTGGAAAGTAGATAGTTGGGGCAGGCGACCACTCTATTTGTATGGAACCGCAGGCGCAGCCATTTCGCTAATATTAACCGGTATATGTTTTTATTTTAATGCCACAACCAGCATTTGGCTTTTAGTTTGTGTTTTAGCTTTCCTTGCATTTTTTGCCTGTTCAATTGGGCCGTTAAAATTTGTTGTGGCGGCCGAGATCTTTCCCGGAGCTATTCGCGGAAGAGCATTAGCAATTAGTATTATGGTGATGTGGGTAGCCGATACCATTGTAGGGCAAATTACGCCCATTTTACTCAACGAACTGGGTAGTGCCGGTACATTTTGGTTTTTTGCCTTTTTCTGTATCATAGCCTTTATTGCCGTTTACAAATTGCTTCCCGAAACCAAAGGAAAATCGTTAGAACAAATAGAAAGCGAGTGGAAAGAAGAAGCAGATAAACCAGTGTTTTTTCACTAGAAAACAAAAATCCTATGAATTTAAAATACAAGCTCGCCGTTTTATTGCTTTTTAACTTGCTTTACAAGCCGGTAAATGCACAGTCGGACCGCGATTTATTAGCATATGCCGACCCGCGGATTGGTACAGCACACAGCCGCTGGTTTTATTTTACACCCGGTGCAGTTCCTTTTGGAATGGCCAAAGCAGCACCATCAACCAATGGCTCGTACGGCAACAAAAGTGGATGGGAAGCTGTAGGTTACGATCAAAGACATATCTCTATTGAAGGCTTTGCCAATTTTCACGAATTTCAGATTGGCGGGATTGTTTTCGCACCATCAACCGGAAAATTGCAAACGTTGGCCGGAAGTTTAGAACATCCCGAAGCGGGTTACCGTTCTACTTTCGATCATAAAGACGAAGTTGCCACCCCAGGTTATTATTCGGTACTGCTGAAAGATTATGGCATTAAAGCTGAATTAACAGCGACTAAAAGGGTGGCTTTTCACCGCTATACTTTTCCAAAATCAACTCAGGCAAACATACTTTTCGATATCGGGCACCAACAGGGTGAAAGTGGAGAAGTGAGTGATGCTAAGGTTTACCTGACTAAAGATGGCAGAATTGAAGGTTACGTAATTACCAGACCGGTTTATGTACAAAAATATCAGCCCGGTGCCGATGTAAAAATGTATTTCTCTGCCGTAGCGAGTAAAAAACCTTTAAAATTTGGCACATTTAACGGAGCGCAGGTTACCGAAGGAAGTAAAAGTACCAGTGGCAAAGGGGCGGGTTTATACCTCACTTTTGCTACGCATGAAAAGGAAAGCATTACTATAAAAGCCGGCCTCTCTTATACCTCAATAGCTAATGCAAGGCTTAATTTGAATAAAGAAGCTGCAAATCTTTCGTTTGATCAGGCTAAAACACAGGCACTGAACACCTGGGCCAGCTATTTGGGAAGAATCAGGGTAACTTCAGACAATAAATCAGACCTGACTAAGTTTTATACCGGATTATACCATGCCTTATCAGGACGTGGTTTAGCCAGCGATGTAAATGGTGCTTACCCTAAAAATGATGGCGGCATTGGTCAGATTCCGCTTGATAAAAACCACATTCCGCTACACAACCATTATAATACCGATGCCATTTGGGGTGCTTTTTGGAATTTAACCCAGCTTTGGGCGGTAGCCTATCCCGAATATTATTCAGACTGGGTTAAAAGTCAGCTATTGGTGTATAAAGATTCAGGTTGGCTATCTGATGGGATTGCCAACAGTCGTTACGTATCTGGCGTGGGCACCAATTTTGTGAGTCTGGCTATGGCAGCAGCATATACCTCAGGAATCCGCGATTTTGATGTAAAAACCGCTTATGAGGCTGCACTTAAAAACGAATTACAATTTCAAAACCGGCCATTTGGTGCCGGAAAGCCGGATATAGATCGATTTTTGAAATATGGTTACGTTAATCATTTAGATAGCGGCAGTGGAGCAAGTGAGCGCTGGCAGTTTTCGGCCTCGCACACGCTCGAGTACGCTTTCAGTGCCTATGCCGTTGGCCAATGGGCAAAACTGTTAAACAAAACAGCCGATTACGAAAAGCTAAATACACTAGCCAATGCATGGAAAACCATTTTCGATCCTGCTACTAAATTCATCAGACCTAAGGACGAGCATGGTAAATTCATAGCTAATTTTAATCCGAAACAGGCCTGGAGGGGTTTTCAGGAAGGAAATGCATGGCAATACACTTTTTATGTTCCGCAAAACCCAAATGCTTTAATTGCGGCTATTGGTAAAGCTGATTTTAACAGCAGACTGGATAGCATTTTTACCGTCTCAGAAAAAAATAAATTTGGAGGCGGCACTACTTTAGATGCTTTTTCAGGACTTGAAGGGCTCTACAACCATGGCAACCAACCCAATCTGCATACTTCATGGCTTTTTAATTTCTCAGGCAAACCATCACTTACGCAAAAGTGGACCAGAAAAATTATGGATGAATTTTACGGCACTGAAGGCATCCACGGTTACGGATATGGTCAGGACGAAGATCAGGGCCAGCTTGGTGCCTGGTATGTGATGGCTTCGATGGGCATTTTTGATGTGAAAGGCCTTACCGATGCTTCGCCGGAGGTTGGACTTTCAGCACCTGTATTTAATAGCATCAGGATTAAGGGCAATAAAAAATATTTCAGCGGTAAAGACTTCGAAATTGTAAGCCTGAATAATAACACTGAAAACCGGTATGTGCAATCGTTTTCTTTAAATGGTAATGTGTTAAAAGCTCCTTTTATGAAACTTAAAGACATTCAAAACGGCGGAAAATTGGTTGTTCAAATGGGAAAGACACCGAAAGATGCGTATTGATTAAATTTATATGCATATAGTAACCCCAATTTACTTGTGGATCTTAATTCCCCTCTTTTAGAGGGGTGTCCGAAGGACGGGGTGTCTGAAATATGCTGAAATAAATCTAATAATATTGACAAAATCTTAAATCTCATTTATTAAGATTCCTGCTTTAGCCTATCGTGTGGACACATGTTTTGCAATTCCCTTTGCACGATTCGTCATTGCCAGCTTGACTGGCAATCTTAATGCAGTAAAGAGGCTAGCAAACAATGTTTAAAGCTTTATTTAGCTCCGCCTAGCAATCTTGATTCATGTCTTGACCTATATCTTATGTATAACAAATAGAAGATTCTTTTTTCGCTCTATGCCGCGGGGGCATGGTACTTTGGAGCGCCAAAGTACCCAAAGCGCTCTGTCAATCCAGCAATGGGCTTTTACACAACCCCGTACACATCAAAAAACAGCGGCACTTCGTTTTGTTTGCTAGTACTTAAATGAAAATTGATGCAAACATGAACACAAAACCACTGCGTTTTAGGTTTGGTAGTGCAATCTGCACTATTCTACACCTGTTTTTTGATTTCCAAAGCCCCTGGGATTGACGGCGTTCTTCGCCCAGGGCAGTGGTTCTTGAAAGCAAGTTTAGCAGGATGCCCAAAACTATTCACAAAAAGATTTGCCCATACGCGCTAACAAAAAAAGGGATAATAAACGTTTAGTTCATTATCCCTTTTTTCGTTTTTATACAGATAAATCTGCTATTTCTTTTTTTCCAGTTCTGTTATCGCTGTCCACAATACACCAGCCTCACCTCTAAAACTCGACGAACCTTTTGGTTTATTATCTGGTGTATACCATTCGTAAAAGCCATTGTTGCTGATTACGCGGGCCAACATGGGGTCAAGCGCTTCTTTAGCTTCTGCCAATAAATTATACCTGATAAGCTGCGAAACCATTCTGCCACCAAACCAGGTCCAATCGCCTCCATTTTGGTAAGAATATGGCCCCATTACCTTGTTTTGGAAAGTGCCGGCCGGATAAACAGGGTAGAGCGTCAATCCGATAGTTGCCGCATTGGCATCCTTCACGTTTTTCTGCATCTTTTCGTAAGCTTCCTTTACCTGTTTTTTGGTTAACAGCCCAGCTTCAATGGCAACTGCTGTACCCCCATGATAGTAAACTTTCGATTCATCGAAAGAAGCCGGGAAAGGAGAGCCGTTTAAATAAATGTGGGGAACATATTTTTGGGCTTTATCATCCCACAAGTATTTATTGATATTTTGGCGAACGCTTTTGTAAATGCCTTTCCATTTGGTACTTTGCTCCGGACTTAAATCTCCAACCTGGATAAAATCGTTTATGGCAATTAAAAACATGGCATTATCGTAAATATCAATGGCCCTGTGGGTATTCTCATCAATTACTACGCCCCAACCTTGCTCAGGTTGCACATCGCCCCAATCGGCAGTGGTTGCCCCCCAAATCAAGCCATATTTCTCGTTAAACCTTTCCTTCATCAGGAAATCCATAGCCCTTTCCATTTGCTTTTTAACCGGTAAACCAGCTACCGGCTCATTTAAGATCGATTTATCGCCCGTAATGTTGATGTATTTCGCTATTGCCTGAATTAATGAAGTTTCCTGGTCGGTTTCTACCGTATTTTTATGTCCTAGGTACCCAGGTACCAAATCCGATTTGTAGAAAGTGCCTTCCGATCCAGCCTGTTTTGATGGGATATAACCGTCTAAAATAGCGCCATCAGCCTGTTGAAACTGAAAAAAGGTAATCAGGTGTTTTCTGATCTGCGATTTATCGTTAACCTTACAGCTTAATTCGATAAAGGTATTCAGATCCCTGATCCACACTTCACCATAACCATCTCCAGCCGTAAAGCCTTTCTTTATCAGTGCTTCGGCCATCGTTTTTACCTGATTCATTACCGCTGGCGTTACATTTTTCTGTGCTTTCTGCGTAATGGCTTTCGCCTGGGCCAATGATACACCAGGTGTTGCAAGCGCGATAAGCAGGGCTAATGCAATTTTTTTATTCATGGGTTATAATTTATATTGTTTACGTTACCTCAAAATGAAGGTTTTAGCTGTTTTTATCTATATGTACAAACATATATACATTTAATCAATTATCAAACAGTTTCACAATATAATTACACCTCTAATTGCATTGGGTTTAAACCCAATGCAATGTTTTACACACCGATTCTTTGTTCGATTTTTTTAACGCATTTATTGGCTTCGGCCAAAATTACAGCGCTATCTATAGCTTGATCGGCATTCAGTGCATTTAACATCGAAATGGTTAAACAGGCAATAATGCCATTGTTATTGGCTATGCCAATAGGCACCGAAATATCGGTTACCCCCGAAACGGCGTCACTGTTTTTAAAATAGGAACCAGTTTGTTGAATATCCACCAATGAATTTAAGAAATCTTCTTGTTGTGGTTTGGCGTACTTTTTAAAAATAGCATTGTTTTTTAATACTGTATTTCGCTCTTGTTCTGGCATATAAGCCAATAAAACTTTACCCGATGCAGTTAATGGCAAAGGAAACAGATTCCCTTCTTCAATAGAAAGTGCAATTGGCCCGGGGCTTTTGGCATGGATAATTACCATTACCTGGTTCATGTACAAAATACTGAGGTGGCACGATTGGCGCACCGAGTTCGCCAGCTCTTCTAAAGGAAACTGCGCAGCTTTCCTCAACTCATCAATAGGCGAGTGGCGATGCGAAAGATAAAAAAGTTTAAGCGATAACCGGTATTTTCCCGAAACCTCATCACGTAAAATATAACCACGACCTTCCAAACTCATTAGCATCCGGTAAATTTCATTCGGTGTTTTTTCAATACCAATGGCAATTTCGGTTTGCGATAAGGGGATGGATTGTGCCGATAGATACTCTAAAATATCAAGTCCTTTATCTAAAGCTGGCGCCTGATACTTCGATTCATTTTCTCTCATACAGGTTTAATTTGGTTGTATCGTATTTTTTACAGTTTCAAACATACAAAATGCATTCATATTTCTCATTCAGAATGAAATTATATAATTATTACATGAATATATGTTTTCATATTTAAAAAAAAGATTTATATTTGAATTACTTGTAAAATTTAAAGTTAAGCAAATTCTATAGCTTATTTGGCATGGGCCGAGAATTTATTTCTAACTTAATTGAACACGATAACCAACTATAAACCTAAATCAAGTATCGAAAGCGATCTATACGGCTAATGAACAAACTCGTAATCTTTTCTTTTTTTTACCTGTTTACTCTTCCGCTGTTTGCACAGGAGATTAAGGTATCGCATTTGACTTGCGAATACCGTACAAATCCGCTTGGGATCGATGCAACGCAACCACATTTAAGCTGGCAAATGGTCTCGACTAGGCATAATGTAATGCAAACCGCTTATCAGGTTATGGTTGCAAGGAGCATAACAGCCCTTAATCAAAACAAAGGAGATATCTGGGATTCGAAAAAGGTTACTTCTGATCAATCCATTCAGGTTACATATAAAGGCGCCAAACTGCTGTCAGCGCAAAAGTATTATTGGAAAATTAAAGTATGGGATAACCTCGGCAACGAATCTGCCTGGAGCGATCCCGCATTTTTCCAGATGGGTCTGCTAAATATTGCTGACTGGAAAGGCGCCAAATGGATTGCTTATGAAAAACTAGCCGACTCTAATATAAATACTTTACCTACAGACGGTAAAAAGGACAAATTTACCGGTAACAACACGCTGCCCATTTTTCGCAAAGGTTTTGCAGTTACCAAAACCATAAAAAAGGCTACAGCTTTTATTTCGGGCTTAGGCCATTTCGAAATGAGTTTGAATGGCGAAAAGGTAGGAGATGATCTCTTAGCGCCAGGCTGGACAAAATACGATCGCGAAGCTTTATATGTAACCTACGATATTACCAAACAACTTAAAAAAGGAGCAAATGCGATAGGTGTAATGCTGGGGAATGGCTTTTATTACATTCCGCCAATAAAAGAAAGGTATAAAAAATTAAAGGTAGCTTATGGCTACCCGAAAATGATCTGCCGTTTATTTATCGAATATTCAGACGGAACTTCAACCAATGTAATTAGTAACGAAAGCTGGAAAGCAACGCCTTCGCCCATTACTTTTTCGAGTATTTATGGTGGCGAAGATTACAACGCCAATTTAGCACAAAAGAATTGGAACCAGGCTGCTTTTAACGATAGCAAATGGAAGGCAGCCCTCTTGGTTACCGGCCCGAAATTAAACGCACAGAAAGAAGAACCTGTTAAAATTTTCGATCAATTCCAATCTCAGCAAATTAGCCAAACCAGCAATGGCGAATGGGTTTACGATCTTGGCCAAAATGCTTCGGGAATTATTGAGCTCAAGGTGAGCGGCAAAAAAGGCGATACCATTCGCATTACACCAGCCGAATTATTGAAAGAAGATGGCACGGTTACGCAAAAGAATATGGGTGGGCCGTCTTATTTCACCTACATTTTAAATGGTGAGGAAACAGAAACCTGGCGACCGCATTTTTTCTACACCGGTTTCCGCTATTTGCAGGTTAAAGGTGCTGTTCCGGCAGGGACAGAAAACCCTTTGAACAAAGCCATTATCAAAGATTTAAAAGGCCTTCATTTACGCAACGCTGCCCAAACCGTGGGGGAATTCAATTCTTCAAACGCGTTATTCAACAAAACCTTTACACTCATAAATTGGGGTATTAAAAGCAATATGGTTAGTGTTTTTACCGATTGCCCGCACCGCGAAAAACTGGGCTGGCTGGAGCAATTGCACTTAATGGGCAGCTCGGTTAATTACAATTATGCCGCTGCGCCTCTGTTTGCTAAAGCTTCAGCTGATATGAAAAACTCTCAACTGGCTAGTGGCCTCGTACCTGAAATTGCGCCGGAGTACGTTAAATTTGAATGGGGAGGTGATATGTTCCGCGATTCGCCGGAATGGGGCAGCAGCAGTATTTTAGTACCCTGGGATTTATACAAATGGTATGGCGATAAACAGGCCTTGGCCGATCATTACCCCACCATGCAACGTTATATCCAATATTTAGGTACCAAAGCCAACAATCACATCTTATCACAAGGTTTGGGCGATTGGTACGATCTGGGACCAAATCCACCGGGTGTTTCGCAGCTTACACCAATGGGCATTACAGCCACTGCTATTTATTATTATGATTTAAAAATCCTCGAAAAAATAGCCACTTTGTTGGGTAAAAAAGCTGATGCCCTGGCTTATGCTAAACTTGCAATTTCGGTGCGTGAGGCATTTAACGGCAAATTCTTTAACGCTCAAAGCAAACAATACGGTTCGGGTAGCCAAACGGCCAATGCCATGGCAGTGTACATGGGGCTGGTAGCCGAAAAAGATAAAAAGGCTGTTATCGATAACCTCGTAAAAGACATTAGAAATAAAAACAACGGATTAACGGCAGGCGATATTGGCTACCGTTATGTATTACGCGTTTTAGAAAATGCCGGACGCTCGGATGTTATTTTTGATATGAATAGTCGCAGCGATGTGCCCGGTTACGGCATGCAACTGGCCAAAGGCGCTACCGCATTAACGGAGAGCTGGGCAGCACTGCCTTCCGTTTCCAACAATCATTTTATGCTTGGGCATTTAATGGAATGGTTTTACAGCGGCATTGGTGGGATCCGTCAGGATGAAAACTCGGTTGCCTTCAATAAGATTAAAATTTACCCTGAGGTAGTTGGCGATTTAACTGCTGCAACAACGAGTTACCAATCGGCTTATGGTAAAATTTCTACCGACTGGAAAACAACGACTGAGGGTTTCGAAATAGCCATAAATATTCCGGTGAATACTACAGCTATAGTTTATATTCCGTTTTCAGCGCAGCAAAGCCTTACTGAAGCCAATAACGCCATTTTCAAAAACCTTGGCACTGCTAATGGCAGAGCACAGGTAGCTATCGGATCAGGTTATTACAAATTTAAAGTGAAGTAGCATGAGAACGATCTGGATATACCTGATAAGCATTTTAACAGCGGTTACAGCATCGGCACAGGAAACTAAAAATCCCGTACCCGCTGCTGAGATGGAAAAAATTTACCAGGAAGTTAAAACCCCTTTTAAATATGGCTTGGTATTGGTACCGAACGATAAGGAACATAAAATGGATTGCCCTACCATTTTTAGAAAAGGCAAATATTGGTACATGACCTATCTGATTTTTAGTGGTCGCGGTTACGAAACCTGGATGGCAAAGAGCAGCGATTTACTGCACTGGGAAAATCAGGGCAAATTAATGTCGTTCGGAGATTCGGGCAAGTGGGATGATAACCAGAAAGCAGGCTACAATGCACTTTTAGACACAAAATGGGGCGGAAGCTACGAGGCCAAAAGCTTTAGTGGTAAATATTGGATGTCGTATTTTGGTGGAAAAGAACGTGGATATGAAGTAGAACCCTTATCTATTGGCATGGCTTATACCGATAAACATCCATCAGTTGTACAGGAATGGAAACGACTGGATCAACCGGTTTTAAGTTCGCTGGACAGTGATGTCCGCTGGTGGGAAAACCGAAATAAACTGTTTAAAAGCACTGTGATTGCCGATCAGAAAAAGTTAACCGGCCATCCTTTTGTGATGTATTACAATGCCGTTGGCGATTCGCTGGCGAACAACAAAAAAACACGCTGGTACGAACGGATTGGTATGGCCGTATCTGATGATATGGTACATTGGCAACGCTACCTGAAAAATCCGGTGGTGCATCATCCGGTTGGCATTACCGGCGATGCCGTAATCCAGCAAATAGGTGATAATTATGTAATGTTTTATTTCGGCGCTTTCTGGCAGGATAGAAAAGGCTCTTTTAACCGCTTTGCAGCATCTAAAGACCTGATAAACTGGACCGACTGGACTGGCGATAACCTGATCGAATCATCAGAAAAATACGACGAGTTGTATGCGCACAAATCGTTCGTAATTAAATATAAAGGCATTGTTTATCACTTTTATTGTGCGGTAAATAAACAAGACCAGCGGGGTATTGCTGTGGCTACTTCAAAGGATTTAGGAAAAAGTAAAGTGAATTTTGTTCAATAATTAATAAATGGGAATGCTTAGCAGTTATAAGGTTTTTATGGTATCCCTGCTGGGGTTATTGGGAATGCAGTATTGCGGCGCAAATCCTCTAATCCTTAGTGGTTGGTGTCGCACCAACCACCATAGTCAATTATCGGTCGGTGCGACACCAACCGATAGAATGACCAGAAGTAGAACCAGCTTTAACAAAGACTGGAAATTCTATCTGGGCGATGAACCCTCAGCCAAATCGCAAGCCTTTAACGATACAAAATGGCGAATACTTACTTTACCACACGATTGGAGCATTGAAGGAAAGTTTGATGAGAAGAACCCTGCAAAACCCGAGGGTGGTGGCTTACCAACTGGTATTGGCTGGTATAGAAAAACATTTACGGCGCCTGCCGATTTTAAAAACAAACTGGTTACCGTTGAGTTTGATGGCGTTTACAAAAACAGTGAAGTTTGGGTAAATGGCCAGTATCTGGGCAAACGTCCTTATGGCTACAGCTCTTTTGCCTACGAAATCAGCAAGTTTTTAAAGACTGGCAATAACACCATTGCTGTAAAGGTTGATAATTCTGCACAGCCCGATTCGCGTTGGTATTCAGGTTCGGGGATTTATAGAAACGTATGGTTAACCATTTCAGCTAAAGTTGCGGTGGCCAAATGGGGCACTTTTGTAACTACCGGTGCCGATGGAAAGGTGAGCGTGCAAACGCAAATCCAAAACAAAACTCCGAAACCGCAGGCAGCGGTTTTAGTACATAGCATTTACGATGGCAATGGCAAACTGATTTTAAAAACACCAGCGCAAAACATCAAAATAGATACTTCAGGATTAATTGTTAACAGTGATAGCCAGCTTAAAAATCCTGCGCTTTGGTCGTTAAAAAAGCCTGTTCAGTATAAAGTAGTTACGCAAATTCTACAAAACAATAAGATTATTGATGCTCACGAAACAAAATTTGGATTTCGCACTTTCAATTTTGATGCGGCAAAAGGCTTTTCATTAAACGGCACACCAACCAAAATATTGGGTGTTTGCCTGCATCACGATTTAGGTGCTTTGGGTGCTGCTGTAAATGTTCGCGCCATGGAACGCCAGCTCGAAATTATGAAAGCCATGGGGGTAAACGCCATCCGTACAGCTCACAATCCACCTGCACCTGAGTTTTTAGACTTATGTGATCAAATGGGTTTTCTGGTAATGGATGAAGCTTTTGACATGTGGGCCAAAAAGAAAAACAAAAACGATTATCACCTTAATTTCGCCGAATGGCATAAACGCGATATGGAAGAAATGATTCTCCGCGACCGCAATCACCCTTCCATTATTTTATGGAGTATTGGAAACGAAATCCGAGAACAGTTCGACAGTACCGGTGTAGCTCTAACTAAAGAGTTGGTGGCTACAGTTAAAAACCTAGATCAAAGTCGTCCGGTAATTTCGGCCTTGACAGAAACCGATGCGAAAAAGAACTTTATTTACCAGGCCAATGCGCTGGATATTTACGGATTAAACTACAACCATAAACTGTATAAAGATTGGCCAAAAAATTATCCCGGCGTTAAGTTTCTGGCTACCGAAACCACATCAGCCTTAGAAACCAGAGGGTTTTACGATACTGCCGATACCATTCGCCGCTGGCCGAGAGATGGAAAAACAAAATTTACCGAAGGCAACAAAGAGTGGTCTGCATCGGCCTACGACAATGTTTCGGCATACTGGGGCTCAACTCATGAAGAAACCTGGAAAGCGGCTAAAAAATACGATCATGTTTCAGGCTTATTTGTTTGGACAGGTTTTGATTACCTCGGCGAGCCTTTACCATATCCGTGGCCGGCGCGCAGTTCATATTTCGGCATTGTCGATTTAGCAGGTTTCCCGAAAGATTCCTATTACATGTACCAAAGCGAATGGACCGATAAACCTGTGCTTCATATCCTGCCACACTGGAACTGGAAAGCGGGCAAATCGGTAGAGGTTTGGGCTTACTACAATCAGGCTGATGAGGTAGAGTTGTACCTGAATGGAAAATCGTTAGGTAAAAAATCGAAACAGGGTGATGATTTACATGTACAATGGAACGTAAACTTTGAACCCGGAACACTTAAAGCCGTATCTCGCCGAAACGGAAAAGAGGTACTGGTTCGTGAAATAAAAACTGCCGGTGATCCGGCTAAAATTGAATTAATAGCAGATAGAAAACAGATTAAAGCAGATGGAAAGGATTTGTCGTTTATCACCGTCCGCATTTTAGATAAAGATGGGAACGTTGTGCCTGATGCCGATAACCTGGTTGATTTTAAAGTAGAGGGCTCTGGATTTCTTGCAGGTGTAGATAATGGTTTTCAGGCAAGTTTAGAGCCTTTTAAAGCCAGTTATCGCAAAGCTTTTCATGGTTTATGCCTGGCTATTTTGCAAGCCACAGAAAAAGCAGGGGTAATTAAGTTAAAGGCAACATCGGCAGGTTTATCATCGGCTGTTATAGAAGTTAGAGCAGGTAAATAAAAACGTTGCAAAGCTGGTTGGTGTGGCACCAACCAGTTGGATAATCAATCGGTTGGTGGCTCACCAACCGAAACTGAGCATATAAATAATGGTTCGTGTCCACACGAACCATGACAAAAATAAATAATAAGAATAAGTGGAGAAGACGATTAATTTAAAAGGAATAACCTGGAATCACAGTCGTGGGTTATTGCCCATGGTGGCAACTGCACAGCGATTTTCGGAATTGCATCCTAACGTGAACATCACCTGGGAAAAGAGGAGCCTGCAACAATTTGCCGATTTCTCTATCCAGGAACTGGCCGAACGTTTCGACCTGTTGGTGATCGATCATCCCTGGGCTGGCTTTGCTGCCAAAACCAAATCTATTGTTCCATTGGATTTTTACCTTAGCAATGAATATTTAAAAGACCAGGAAAACAACTCGCTTGGTCAATCATACGAAAGCTACGCTTACGATGGCCATTTATGGGCATTGCCTATTGATGCCGCTACTCCGGTAGCCGCCAGCCGGCCAGATTTACTGACTGAAAAGGGTTTTTCCCTGCCCCAATCTTTCGAAGATTTATTGGCACTGGCCGATGCCGGTTTGGTGGCTTTTGCAGGCATTCCGATAGATGTGTTAATGAATTTCTACACGCTTTGCTGCTCTTTGGGTGAAGATCCATGCCAGAACGATGAAACTGTAATTTCGGTCGAAACCGGTGTAAAAGCTTTACAGATGTACCGTCAACTGGCATCGAAAATAGATCCGGCTAATTTTAGCAGAAACCCAATCCAAGTTTATGAAGCCATGACCCAAACGGATCAGATTGTCTATTGTCCGTTTGCCTATGGTTATTCCAATTACTCCAGAAATGGTTATGCACGTAAAGCGCTGCATTTCCACGATATGATTTCGCTGGATGGGAAAACCAATTTAAGGAGCACCCTTGGCGGCACAGGTTTGGCTATTTCTGCTAAATGCGTTGAGCTTGAAATGGCAGCCAAGTATGTTGAATTTGTTGGTTCTCCGGCTTGTCAGTCTACCTTGTTTTTCGAAAGTGGTGGACAACCAGGCCATTTGGCAGCCTGGAAAAATGAAGAAGTAAACCGGCAGAGTCAAAATTACTTTTTAAATACGCTTCCCGCATTACAAAGGGCTTTTTTACGTCCGCGATATCATGGTTCAATGTATTTTCAGGATCATGCTGGCGACGTAGTGCGCGATTATTTAATGGGTAAGGGCGATGAAATGACAGTTTTATCTGTTTTGAATGAATTATATCAAAAATCTAAAAGTTTAGCACTATCATGAACAGGCCGTTAGAAGGACTTTTGGTTTTAGAGTTTTGCCAGTTTCTGGCCGGACCATCTGCAGGCTTAAAATTGGCTGATTTAGGTGCGCGGGTAATTAAAATAGAGCGACCACAAACTGGCGATGCCTGCCGCTCATTATCCATTAAAAATCTTTTTGTGGATGAAGACAGTTTATTGTTTCATACCATTAACCGCAATAAAGAAAGTTACACTGCCGATTTAAAAAATCCGGAAGATTTAGAAAAGCTCAAAAAGCTGATTGCAAAAGCGGATGTGATGACGCATAACTTCAGGCCGGGCGTAATGGAAAAAATTGGTTTAGATTACGCTCAGGTACAACAAATCAATCCGAAAATTATTTACGGTATGGTTACCGGTTACGGCAACGAAGGCCCATGGAAAAATAAACCAGGGCAGGATTTACTAGTACAATCTGTTTCTGGATTAACTTTCCTTTCTGGCGTTGATACCGACGGGCCGGTACCTTTTGGTTTATCCGTTTCGGATATTATGTGTGGCAACCACCTGGTTCAGGGCATTATGGCAGCTTTAATTAAAAGGGCCAAAACCCAAAAAAGTGTATTGGTAGAAGTGAGCTTGCTCGAATCTATCCTTGATGTACAATTTGAAGTGATTACTACCTACCTAAACGATTGCGGTAAATTACCCGATAGAAGTGGGGCAAAAGGGAGCGCACATGCCTATTTAAGCGCACCCTACGGCATGTACGAAACCAAAGATGGCTATATCGCCATGGCCATGGGCAACCTGCCAAACATCTGTGCCATTATCAAATGCGATATCAGTGATTTATATGTTGAAGCTGGCTCGGCATTCGAAAACCGCGATAAACTGATTGTACGCCTTGCCGAAACCTTTAAACAGCAAAACACAAGTAACTGGGTTAACCTTTTAGAAAGTAATGGCATTTGGTGCGCCGAGGTACTGAATTACCAAACGGCTACTGCTTTAAGCACTTATAAAAACCTGGAAATAGAACAACAGCTTGATTTAGGGAACGGAAAAAGCATTAAAACAACCGTTAGTCCCATCCGGCTGGATAAAAGAAAGTTATTTGCCAGTAAAGCTGCGCCGAAGCTGGGTTTTGATACGGAAAGTATCAACAGAGAGTTTGAAATAAAATAGAAGTTGGTCGGGATTTGTAATCCCGACCCATGTAAAAAGGATTTATAATCCTTTAAAATAGATCTTTAATGTGGTTCGTGGCGACAGGAACCATGGCAGTGGTATTAACAGGGAGTTTGAAATTAAATAAATAGTTCGTCACCATGAATTTATTTCAGGGTCTCTCTAGCAGAAAAGATGCTGAAACAAGTTCAGCATGACGACCATGTTTAGCGATTAAAGGTTGGTCGGGATTTGCAATCCCGACCCATATAAAAAGGATAATCCTTTAAAACCTTAGAATGGTTCGTGGTGACACGAACCATGGCAACCTGGTTGGTTGGGATAATAGGAAGAAGAATGACAGTAAAATAAAAAATAAAAATATGCGACCGCTTGAAGATTATTTAGTTATCGATTTTAGTCAGTTCCTTTCGGGACCGTCTGCGAGTTTGCGTTTAGCCGATATGGGTGCCCGTGTAATCAAAATTGAGCGTTTAGGTGTAGGCGATATCTGTCGCACCCTTTATACCTCAAACCTGATTATGAATGGCGAATCGTCGGTTTTTCATGCCATTAACCGGAACAAGGAAAGTTTCGAAGTAGATTTAAAAAGTGAAGAAGATTGCGAAATGGTACGCGAGCTTTTAAAAAAGGCCGATGTCATGATCCATAACTTCAGACCCGGTGTAATGGAGCGTTTAGGCTTCGATTATCCTGCAGTTAGCGCTTTAAATCCGGCTATTGTTTATGGCGAAATATCGGGTTACGGTACCACAGGCGAATGGAAAAATAAACCAGGTCAGGATTTACTTTTACAATCGGTTACCGGTTTAACCTCGCTTACCGGAAATGCAGATAGCGGCCCGGTTGCGATGGGCTTATCCATTATAGATATGCTTGCTGGCGCGCATTTGGCACAAGGGCTTTTGGCCTGTTTATACCGCAAAGCCATAAAAAACGAAGGTGGTTTTGTACAGGTGAGCATGATGGAATCGGCTTACGATTTTCAGTTTGAAACCATTACTACTTTTATGAACGATGGAGGCTCCTTGCCAGAACGGTCGAAACAGAACAACGCAAATGCCTATTTGGGGGCGCCTTACGGCATTTACCAAACCGAAAACGGTTATCTGGCACTGGCTATGGGCTCGATACCACAGTTGGGGAATTTGTTGGGTTGCGAAAAACTGGAAGAGTACGTTGAAGTTAGCGAAGCTTTTGATAAACGTGATGAGATTAAAGCGACTTTAGCCAGTCATTTGCTTACCCAAACCACCGAAAAATGGCTTTCTAAATTAGAGCCGGCCGATATCTGGTGTTCGGATGTATTAAACTGGAATGCCTTAATGGCTCACGATGGCTTTAAAGTATTGAACATGATCCAGGAAGTGCAAATGGTAGATGGTTACCGTTACGAAACCACCAGATGTCCAATTCGTATTGATGGAGAATTATTAACTTCACCGAAAGGTTCGCCCAAGTTGGGTCAGGACAATGAAAAAATCATCAAAGAATTTATCACACATACCACAATCAATGCCTAATCGAGCCGAAACTTTCAGAATAGCCGTACGTAAATTTGGTCCTTTTGAATCTGCCATGCAGAAATTCTGGGACAGCTATTGCACATTTTCGGGTTGTACACTTCAACTGGAAATGGTGATAATGGATTTGCACGAGCTTTATGAAAGTACCATTACCGATAAAGGTTTAGCCAATGGAGTATTCGATATTGCGCACATCAATACTGATTGGGTATATGAAGGTTACCTGAACCAGGCATTTGAGGTTTTAAATCCTTATATCAACACCAGTAAACCTGTAGATTTTCCCAATGGCTGGAGCAAATCGCTACTCAGTTTACAACGCTTTGGCTGGGAAGTGGTGGGGTTGCCTTTTCATGATGGTCCGGAATGTTTTATTTACCGCAAAGATTTGTTTGAAAGCGAAACTGAGCAGGCCAATTATTTAAAGCAGTTCGAGAAGCCGCTTACGATACCTCAAACCTGGGAAGATTTTCATCAGGTGGCGCAGTTTTTTAACCGGCCAGCCGACAACCTTTACGGCAACATCTTTGCCTGCTATCCCGATGGACACAATACGGTTTTCGATTTTTGCCTCCAATTGTGGACGAGAGGAGGCAGTCTGGTCGATAAAAAAGGAAATATCCAGATCAACTGCCCGGCTGCTGTAGAAGGTCTTGATTTTTACAGGAAGATAGTAAACGATCAAACCGCAGTTCATCCGAAGTCAAAAGAATTTGAATCAGTTGCGGCCGGCGTAGCTTTTGCCAATGGCGAAGCAGCCATGATGATTAACTGGTTTGGTTTTGCCGGTATGTGCGAAGTGGATTCAAATTCTAAGGTAAAGGGTAATATAGGTGTCGATTTGCTCCCCGCAGCAGCTGGCAAGGCATCAGCATCCTTAAATGTATATTGGCTTTATACCATTGCCAAAGGCAGTAAAAACAAGGATGTTGCGTACGATTTCCTGAAATTTGCGACTAATGTGGAGCAAGACAAGCTATTAACGCTTGAAGGAGGGATTGGTTGTCGCCTATCTACCTGGAAAGATGCAGAAGTGAACGAAATTATTCCATACTACCATAAATTAGAACAGTTACACGAGGTGGCCAATATGCTGCCACAGCATAAAAACTGGACTCAGATTGCCAAAATTATTGATGAAATGGTTTTGAAAGCCATGAATACCACGGCAGATTCTGCCAGTTTAATTGAAGCCGCCCAAAACCAAATTAACGAATTGAATTAAATGAGCATCGATATCCAATATAAACCAACTTTACCTGAAACCAAGCAGCCCATTATCATTATTGGGGCCGGCGGAATTGTGTCTGATGCACATCTCCCGGCTTATAAAATGGCTGGTTTTGAAGTATATGGCATCGTAAACCGAACCAAAACCCGGGCACAAAAACTGGCTGATGCTTTCGGCATCCCGCATGTTTTTGATACGGTTGCCGAGGCTGTTGCCGCAGCACCCAAAAATACCGTGTTCGATGTAACCATTATGCCTGAGCAGTACATCGAAACCTTAAATCAGTTACCTGATGGTGCAGCAGTTTTAATCCAAAAGCCCATGGGCGATGATTTTAACCAGGCAAAAGAAATTTTAGCTTTATGCAGGGCAAAAAACCTCAAGGCTGCCATTAACTTTCAATTGCGTTTTGCTCCTTTTGTAAGTGCTGCAAAATACCTGATAGATAAAGGTTTGATTGGCGTGCTTTACGACATGGAAGTACGGGTAACCATTAAAACACCCTGGGAGATCTTTCCGCATGTAATCATCCACCCACGATTGGAAATCCAGTATCACAGCATTCACTATGTTGATTTAATCCGCTCATTTTTGGGCAACCCCATTAGTGTACTGGCCAAAACATTAAAACACCCGGCCAAGAGCTTATCCTCATCGCGGTCTACCGTTTTATTCGATTATGGTGATACCATGCATGCCGTAATCAATACCAACCACGATCATGATTTTGGTCCTACGCACCAGGAAAGCTACATTAAATGGGAGGGAACAAAAGGGGCAATTGTGGCTAAAATTGGCTTATTGATGGATTATCCGCATGGTGTGCCTGATGTATTTGAATATTGTGTGGTAGAGGACGGTAAAACACCCGAATGGCAAACCGTAAAACTAGAGGGCTCTTGGTTCCCCGAAGCATTTATTGGTACGATGGCCAATTTAATGCGTTACAACGAAGGATCGACAACTATTTTACACACCAGCGTTGAAGATGTGATTGATACCATGGCAGTAGTAGAAAGTGCCTATCAATCCAGTGATACGGGTGGTGTGAAGATTAAATAAACAACATCGTCCTCATTTGTCACTAAGTGATTCCTTTGGAATAACGAGGATGGCTGAGAATGGCGATTGTATCGCCTAAAAACAATGCGTTTAGTTTATGAAATAACGCTTTGCAATGACAAAAACTAAATGAATAAATTTTAAACCAGAAGATTGCTTCGCCCAGTGAAAAAACTGGCTCGCAATGACGGAAATAAAAAATAAACTATGTATTTCAAATCCACATTTTTCGAAGATTACCAGTTACAGGATAAACGCATCACCTTAGGCCGTACCATCACAGAAACCGATTTTGTGGTGCATGCGGGCCATACCGGCGATTTTTTTCCGCACCACATGGATGCCGAATGGTGTGCTACACAACCTTTTAAACAACGTATTGCGCATGGCACCATGATTTTCAGCATCGGTATCGGACTTACCGCTTCGGAGATTAACCCCGAAGCCATGAGTAAAGGTTATGATAAACTTCGTTTTGTAAAGCCTGTTTTTATTGGCGATACCATTCACTCAGAAGTTACCATTTCTGAAAAAGGAGATAGCAAAAGGCCCGAATATGGTACGGTAACTGAGCATGTAGCCATCATTAACCAGCATGGAGAAGTCGTGTTAGTTTGCGACCATTTACTTGTAGTTAAAAAAGTTCATTAGTTCAGCAATCATTCGTTCATTAGCCTGGATGCTTATATCCGCATGCCAGTGATATCACAATGAACAAATGCCACCAATGACAAATGAACTATTGAACGAATGAACCAATAAACCAAATATAATGAACCACAACACAGCAACTGAAATTGTAACCGAAAACAATTCCTCATCAGGAAAAAAATACATATTACCTTTTATACTTGTTGTAAGTCTATTCTTCCTGTGGGGGATGGCGCACAACCTCGATTCAATCCTCATTCCGCACCTTAAAAAAGCCTGTAATTTAAACAACCGGCAATCAACCTTGATTGATACTTCGGTTTTCTTCGCCTATTTTTTAATGGCCATTCCTGCAGGTATTATTTTAAAAAGATGGGGCTATAAAGCTACCATGATTTCAGGTTTGCTTGCTTTTGCTATTGGTGCATTTTTATTTGTTCCGGCGGCCAATAACCTTTCGTACATTACCTTTCTTGTTGCACTTTTCATCATTGGTTGTGGTTTAACCATGCTCGAAACTTCGGCTAATCCTTATGCTGCAGTGTTGGGCGATCCGGCAAAAGCCACCAGCAGGTTAAATCTGGCCGCATCATTTAATGGTTTGGCGGCTATGGTTGCACCTATGATTGGTGGTTTGTTTATTCTCTCCGGTAAATCACATACCAAAGACCAACTAGCAGCCATGACTGATGCAAGCCGAAACAGCTATTTTTTGGAAGAAGCAGCCTCAGTTAAAACACCATATATCATCTTAGGCATCATTTTATTGATCATTGCAGTTATATTTTACTTCATACACTTACCCGAAATTAAAACCAAAAGCATTGATGGCGAGGCTAAAGGTAGTTTCTTTGGTGCATTGCGCCACAAACACCTCAAATGGGCGGTAGTAGCACAGTTTTTTTATGTAGGCGCACAGGTTTGTGTAACCAGTTTTTTCATCAGAATGGCACAACAAGGTGGTGGCTTCGACGAGAAAACCGCAGCGTCTTACTTAGCCATTTACGGATTATTATTTACAGTTGGTCGTTTTGCTGGTACCGCTATACTTCAGTTTGTATCTTCCAATAAACTATTGGCTATTTATGCCGTTATCTCTGTTTTGTTGTGCCTGGTGGCTATTTTAGGTCGGGGTTCTTATGTGGTGTACGCTTTAGGCGGACTTGGATTCTTTATGTCGATTATGTTCCCAACCATTTTTGCGCTCGGTATTGATGGAATTGGCGATGATACCAAACCCGGCTCGTCGTGGTTAATTATGTCGATTGTAGGCGGTGCCATTCTACCATTCGGCATGGGTAGCCTGATTGATATGTATGGAGATAACATTCAGATTGGTTACAGCATCCCATTAATTTGCTTTGTAGTGGTACTTTATTTCGGTTTAAGCGGGTATAAAATTGCGCGTAAATCATAATTGATTCTGCGAAAAATGAAACTCAATTGGTTTAAGATACTGTCAGTTGTTTTATTGTTAAGCATATGCTTTTCAAAGCAAAGTGCTGCGCAAACAGAAAATGCAAAGCCCTGGGTATTCTGGTACTGGATTAAAGCAGGTATTTCGAAAGCAGGCATAACTGCCGATTTAGAAGCCATGAAAGCCAATGGTATCGGTGGCGCTTACTTAATGAGCATCCAGGGGGCTGATAAAACACCACTTTATCAGCCGCCAAGCATACAACTAACACCCGAGTGGTGGCAAATGGTTGAGTTTGCCATGAGCGAAGCCAAACGTTTAAACCTTAAACTGGGCATGCATGTAAGCGATGGCTTCGCCCTGGCCGGTGGCCCGTGGATTAAGCCCGGACTTTCCATGCAAAAAGTAGTGTGGTCTAAGATAACTACCAGTAATACAAAGAACAAAATACAATTACCTACACCTGAAAATAAGGAAAATTACTATCACGATATAGCCGTTTACGCATATCCATCACCTGCTGGTGAAGGGGTTTCTACCCGTACCGTCATCCCTAAAATTACGGCCAGCAATGGCGCCGATGCTACCGGATTGGTACAACCTGGTAATAAGAAAAACTTTGGCTCAAACGAACCTTGTTATATCCAGTACGAATTTGAAAAACCCTTTACCTGCAGAACCGTAACCATTAAGGTTAGCGGCAACAATTATCAGGCCCAGCGCCTTGCCATTGAGGTGAGTAACGATGGGCAAACCTTTCGTTCCATTGGTCACTTAGAAGCTCCAAGGCATGGCTGGCAGGATACCGATGAAGATGTAACGCATAGCATTGCCCCCACAACAGCTAAATTTTTCAGGTTTATTTACGATAAAAAAGGTTCAGAACCCGGCGCTGAAGATTTAGACGCAGCCAAATGGAAACCTTCGTTAAAACTCGTTAACCTCGAGTTATCTGCCGAAGCGCAGCTTAATCAGTTTGAAGGTAAAAATGGTTCGGTTTGGCGGATCAGCAAAAGAAGCACTGACGCTCAAATTACCAGGAATCTTTGCGTACCCTTAAAAAGTATCATTAACCTCAGCAATAAACTAAATCCTGATGGCACTTTAAATTGGAAAGCACCTAAAGGAAAGTGGACCATTTTAAGGATCGGGCATACCTCAACAGGCCATACCAACGCTACCGCAGGGGGGGGCATGGGGCTAGAATGCGACAAATTTAATCCCGCAGCCGTTAAACTACAATTCGATAACTGGTATGGGGAAGCTTTAAAACACGCTGGTCCTGAAATAGCCAAAAAGGTATTGAGTGTTTTCCATGTAGATAGCTGGGAGTGTGGCAGCCAGAATTGGTCGCCTTTGTTTAAAGCTGAGTTTTTAAAACGCCGGGGCTATGATTTAACACCTTATCTGCCTATTATGACAGGCCTTCCGGTAGAAAATGCAAAAGTATCTGAAGATTTTTTATACGATATCAGAAAAACAATCGCCGAACTGGTGGTCGATCAGTTTTATAAAACCCTGGCCAAACTGGCAAAGGAAAAAGGGGTGACCTTTACTGCCGAGAGTGTGGCACCTACTATGATGAGCGACGGTCTATTACACTATAAAACTGTAGATGTACCCATGGGTGAATTTTGGTTAAACAGCCCCACGCACGATAAACCAAACGATATGCTCGATGCCATTTCGGGCGCGCACATTTATGGCAAAAACATTGTTCAAGCCGAAGCATTTACCACCGTACGGATGGATTGGAACGAAAGTCCGGGCGATATGAAAACCTTGCAAGACCGGAATTATGCCCTCGGCATTAATAAACTGGTGTACCATGTTTTTGCACACAATCCCTGGGTGGATAGAAAGCCCGGCATGACCTTAGATGGGGTAGGCCTTTACTTTCAACGCGACCAAACCTGGTGGAAACTGGGAAAAGCCTGGATTGATTATGCCACACGCACACAAAGCCTGCTCCAGCAAGGGAAACCTGTAGTCGATATTGCTGTTTTTACCGGCGAAGAACTGCCGCGCAGGTCGGTATTACCCGATAGGCTGGTAGCAACCTTACCCGGCATTTTTGGTAATGATGTGGTTGAAGCAGAGCAGAAACGTTTATCCAATGTTGACGAACCTTTGCGACAAATACCTGCTGGTGTTACCCATTCGGCTAACATGGCCGATCCAGAAAACTGGGTAAACCCTTTACGTGGCTATGCTTACGATAGTTTTAATCCGGATGTATTGAGTACTGCTATAGTTAAAAACGGTGAAGTTGTTTTTGCAAGCGGTACCAGCTATAAAATTCTGGTATTCCCAGGAGAAATGAAAATGAACCCCAATTACCGGTACATGAGCTATGAAACAGTTAAAAAGCTTTTGGAGCTAATCAGGGCAGGTGCGAAGGTGATAGTGGGAGATAAACCACTTTATCAATCTGGTATTAAACAGGTTAATGCCATGGAGTTTAATGAAATTACAGAAGAAATTTGGGGTGGAAACTTCGAATCTTATAAAAACAATAACCATCCTGTTTACACCAAAAAAGTAGGATTGGGACAGATTTTTAAGGCACCTTTCTATGGCGAAACCTTTGATGTTTTAGGCTTAAAAAGAGATTTAGACGTTAATGAATTCACAAACAATCATTTAAGCAAGGATTATGCATCCGGTATTGCTTACAGCCATAGGATTGATGGGAATAAAGAAATTTACTTTATCTCTAATCAGCAAAATAAAAAAAGAGAATTACTGTTCAACTTGAGAAATGGCAAAAAATCGATACAAAGCTATGATGCCGTAAGTGATATATGGTCTGAGCCACATAAGATTAACAACGCATTTGATGGCACTGACATCAATTTAACCTTACATCCTAACCAATCTATTTTTTTGGTACTGGATACACCAGAAGTATTTTCTTTTCATTCGCAAAGTGCAGAGGATGAATTGAAAGCTGCAAAAAATAAGCCTGCAGATAAAAAAGCATTGGATATTTCAGGCAACTGGCAAGTACAATTTAATCCCACTTATGGCGGTCCATCCAAACCAGTTGCCTTTAATCAGCTAAGCGATTGGAGCAAAAATCCTGATACTGCAATCCGATACTATTCCGGCACTGCAGTTTACACCAAAAACTTTACTTACAATGGCGATACCAAAAATGCCTGGATTGATTTGGGTGCTTTCTCAAGCATGGCCGAAGTTAAAATCAACGGCGTGGCATGTGGCACCTTGTGGACGCCGCCTTACCGTTTAGACATCAGCAAGGCCGTTAAGAAAGGAGAGAACCAGATCAGCATCGAGGTGGTAAATACCTGGGCAAACCGTTTAATTGGCGATAGTAAATTACCTGAAGATAAAAGAATTACCAAAACAACCGCGCCATTCCGTTTAGCAGATAAACCTTTGAACTCTGCAGGTTTATTCGGTCCGGTAGTTATTCAATTGGAGGAGAAATAAGATGAAGATATTGATCAAAATACAGTCACTGGTATTCCTGTTATTGCTAGCCACAGCAGCTCAGGCACAGGATAAATCGCTGGTAAACACCTCAAACAGTCCTTTTGCCAAACTGCACAGCATTAACCTGAGCGATGTAACCTGGACAAATGGTTTCTGGGCCGATCGTTTTAAGGTAGCTACCGAAACCATGGTACCCAATATGTGGGCAATTTACAACGATCCCAAAATCAGCCACGCTTTTAAAAACTTCGAAATTGCAGCTGGCCTCGATACCGGTTCGCATGCCGGCCCTTCTTTTCACGACGGCGATTACTACAAAACTTTAGAAGCAGTAGCTGTGCTTTACGCCTCTACCAAAAATCCAAAATTGAACGAAATGATGGATAAGGCCATTGCTGTAATTGGTAAATCGCAGCGCGAAGACGGTTATATCTATACCAAAGCCATGATCGAGCAGCGCAAAACCGGAGCCAATAACCAGTTTCAGGATCGCCTGAGTTTCGAATCTTATAACATTGGTCACTTAATGACTGCCGGCTGTATTCATTACCGTGCTACGGGTAAAACCACCTTACTCAACATCGCTAAAAAGGCTACCAATTATTTATACAAGTTCTACAAATCGGCTTCGCCCACTTTGGCCCGAAATGCCATTTGTCCTTCGCACTATATGGGGGTTATAGAAATGTACCGCACTACGAAAGATCCGCGTTACCTCGAACTAGCCAAACATTTAATTGCCATTAAAGGCAAAATAGAGGATGGTACCGACGATAACCAGGACCGTATTCCGTTTTTACAGCAAACCAAAGTTACGGGGCATGCTGTAAGAGCTAATTATTTATATGCTGGTGTAGCCGATTTATATGCCGAAACCGGGAAAGATTCGCTTTTAAATACCCTGAACCTGATGTGGGATGATGTAAATCAGCATAAAATGTACATTACCGGTGGCTGTGGTTCCCTTTACGATGGTACTTCGCCTGATGGTACATCATACAACCCCGCCGAGGTACAAAAAATACACCAGGCTTTCGGTCGCGATTACCAACTTCCTAATTTTACCGCCCACAACGAAACCTGTGCCAATATTGGTAACGTATTGTGGAACTGGCGCATGTTACAAATCACCGGCGATGCAAAATATGCCGATGTAATGGAACTGGCACTTCATAACAGTGTTTTATCGGGTATTAGTTTAGATGGAAAGAATTTCCTGTACACCAATCCGTTGGCGCAATCTGATGATTTACCTTTTAAGCAGCGTTGGTCTAAAGATCGTGTACCTTACATTGCCTTATCTAATTGTTGCCCGCCAAACGTGGTGCGCACCATTGCCGAAGTTAGTGATTATGCCTACAGTGTTTCTGATAAAGGACTGTGGTTCAATTTATATGGAGGTAACAACTTAAGCACTACATTGGCTGATGGCAGTAAGGTTGCCTTAACCGAAGAAACCGATTATCCCTGGAATGGGAGCATCAAAATCACTCTGAAGGAAAGTACCAATAAAGCTTATTCAATTTTTTTAAGAATCCCCGCCTGGACACATGATGCGTTAATCACTATTAATGGCAAAGTAGAACAGGTAAAGGCAGTACCAGGCACTTATGCTGAAATTAACCGCGTTTGGAAAAAGGGCGATATCATCGACTTAAACTTACCCATGCAGGCCGTTTTAATTGAAGCCAATCCTTTAGTAGAAGAGAACCGCAATCAGGTAGCCATAAAACGCGGTCCCGTAGTGTATTGCCTCGAATCGACTGATTTACCCGGGAAAAGTATTTTCAATGCCTTTGTGCCTGCCTCAACCCAATTCGAAGCAAAGGCTATGGAGATTGATGGCGCTAGAGTAATGAGTCTGGTGGGCACCGCTAAAATTGTGGCACCCAATAACTGGAAAAACGTACTTTACAGGCCTATTGAAGATAAAAACACCACAACCACACTTAAACTGATACCATACTTTGCCTGGGGCAACCGCGGGCATTCAGAAATGTCGGTTTGGCTGCCGGTTAGTAGATAACTTCGCCGTGATCGTCATCTCGACTGAAGCGTAGCGCAATGGAGAGATCTATAATAGATTTCTCGACTGCGTTGCACTCCGCTCGAAATGACGAGCATTATTAAGCTTTAAGATTCCCACCAACGTGGAAATAACCAGAGAAAAATAATACAATGAAATTAAAACTGATCTTTTTCTTAAGCCTTTGTTGCAGCATCGCCTCAGCTACTGTAAAACCAGCTTCCATTTTTACCGATCACATGGTACTCCAGCAACTAAGCAATGTAGCCATCTGGGGCTGGGCTAAACCGGCAACCAAAGTAAAAGTGCTTACTTCATGGAACAAAACCAGCTATGTTGCAACTTCTGATGAAACCGGAAAGTGGAAAGTAAAGGTGGCTACACCTGCAGCCAGCGGACCGTACGAAATAGAACTGAATGATGGCGAAAAACTGGTGCTGAAAGATATTCTGATTGGTGAGGTTTGGTTCTGTGGCGGTCAATCCAATATGGAAATGCCTATGAAAGGATTTAAAAGCCAGCCTGTTATTGGCTCAAACGAAGTCATCCTAAAATCTTCAAATCCAAATATCAGGCTTTATACCGTTCCGCGTTCATCCATAACCGAAAGGCAGGAGAATACCAAGCCTTCGTTGTGGAAACTTGCCGAACCAGAAGCCGTTTCAAATTTCAGCGCTACCGCTTATTATTTTGGATCGCTGTTGAGTGAAATGCTCCATGTACCTATTGGCTTAATCAACGACAGTTATGGCGGTTCGAGCATTGAAGCCTGGATGTCGCCTGAAGATTTAGAACGATTTACTGAAATAAAAATCCCCTCAAAAGGCGATTCCATTAAAGAAGTTAGCAGAACACCCACTACCTTATACAACGGCATGCTTTTTCCGGTAATTGGTTATGGCATTAAAGGTGCCATCTGGTATCAGGGCGAATCTAATTATGAGCGTCCACAGCGTTACGAAGATTTATTTCCGGCCATGGTTTCGAGCTGGCGGCAACATTGGGATAACGGCGAATTTCCATTTTATTATGCGCAAATCGCGCCTTACAACTATGCTTTAATAGCCAAACCCGGCACCAATTACAACTCGGCCTATTTACGCGATGCACAGCGTAATTCGTTAAGCAAAATACCCAACAGTGGGATGGCAGTTTTAATGGATATTGGCGAAGAAAAATCTATTCACCCGGCCAATAAAAAACAAGGTGGTGAGCGGCTTGCTTACCTGGCTTTAGCGCAAACTTATGGCATTAAAGGCTTTGGCGCACTTAGCCCAACGTACCAATCGGTAAGTATCGAAAAAAACACCGCTACCCTTAAATTTCTAAATGTACCGAACGGACTTACATCTTTTGGTAAAGCCTTATCTTTATTCGAAATCGCCGGGGCAGACCAAAAGTTTTATCCCGCCAAAGCAGCAATTAAAGGAAGCAATGTAGTCGTTTCGGCCGATGAAGTGAAATCACCTGTGGCAGTGCGTTATGCCTTTAAGGATTTTGCAACCGGCGATTTATTCGGAAATGACGGCCTTCCGGTTTCCTCTTTCCGTACTGATAATTGGGAGAAATAAGAATGATGTTAACCACAAAGACACCAGGTTTATATAAAAAGCGCTTAAATGTGCCTAATAGCCTTATATGGTCGGCATTTTTAAGCCATTCCTCAGGTGTCCTTAGCTTTTTAACCACAAAGACACAAAGGCTACAAAGTATTCTATTAATCAACTTAAATGTGCTTAATTGTCTTATATGGTTGGTATTATTAAGTCATCTCTCAGGTGTGCTTAGGTGTCTCAGGTGGTCAAATATTTTACGTTTGCAAGGCAAAACCTTTGTCTTTGTGCTCTTAGTGTCTTTGTGGTTCACTTCTACTGCTGCTTTTTCGCAAGAAAAAGAAAATGTAATCTGGACTACCCAAAGTAACAACTCAGCTGAGTCTATGCCTGTTGGCGGTGGCGATATAGGCCTAAACCTCTGGGTAGAAAAAGGCGAAGTATACCTTTACCTTTCACGTAGTGGAACATTTGACGAAAACAATACCCTGCTTAAACTTGGCCGCATCAAGCTACAGTTCAGTCCCAATCCGTTTGCTGACCAAACCTTTAAACAAGAACTCATTCTGAAAGATGGTTACGCCACCATATCAGGAGCCAGTGGAAAAACTAAAAGCCAAATCAAAGTCTGGGTTGATGTTTTTAAACCGATTGTCCATGTAGACATTCAATCAAACGAAAAGATTACAACGACCGCCAATTATGAGAGCTGGCGCTTTGAAGATCGGATTACCACAGGCAAAGAAAATAACCAGAATTCGTACAAATGGGCTCCTCAAGGGGTTGTAAAAACACTGAAAGACGAAATTACTTTTAAAGATGGAGCCGTACAGTTCTACCACAAAAATCAGCAACAAACTGTTTTTGATGTAACCGTAAAACAACAGGGCTTAACCGAGTATCAAACAGCACTATACAATCCCTTAAAAGACCTGATTTTCGGTGGGATAATGAAAGGTCAAAACATGGTGGCCGCGGGTAATTATTCCGGCACTTACCTCAATACGCCTTTTCAGGGCTGGAAATTGAAAAGTAAAAAGCCAGCTACAACCCAACACCTCACCATTACGCTAAATACCAGTAGAACTGAAAACATTGATAGCTGGCAAAAAGAACTAAATACCCTTTCCCACACTACCAAAAACGACCAACAGCCTAGTATTAAATGGTGGAACAATTACTGGAGCAAAAGTTTTATTTACATCAATGCTAAAGATGAAGCAGTCAATCAATCGGCTAAAAACTATCAGCTTTTCCGCTACATGCTGGGCTGTAATGCTTTTGGTAAATATCCCACTAAATTTAACGGTGGACTCTTTACTTTCGATCCACAACTTACCGATACCGCTTTAAAATATACGCCCGATTTCAGAAACTGGGGCGGAGGTACCCATACCGCGCAAAACCAGCGTTTGGTGTATTGGCCGATGCTTAAAACCGGCGATTTCGATATGATGGTACCACAGTTCGATTTCTATCTTAATTTACTCCGCAATGCCGAAATCAGAACCGAAGCTGCATGGAACCATAAGGGAGCTAGTTTTACCGAGCAATTGGAAAACTTCGGTTTACCCAACCCTGCCGAATATGGCTGGAAACGCCCGGCTGATTTTAACAAAGGAATGGAATACAATGCCTGGCTCGAATACGAATGGGATACCGTTCTGGAGTTCTGCATGATGATTCTCGAAACGGAGCGTTATGATAATCGGAACATCGAAAAGTATTTGCCATTAATTGAAAGCTCGCTGACTTTCTTTAAAGAACATTATACGTATTTAGCCAAACAACGCGGAGCCAAAGCACTCGATGGCGAGGGGCATTTGGTTTTGTATCCGGGCTCCGGTGCCGAAACCTATAAAATGGCTTACAATTCAACTTCTACCATTGCTGCGCTTAAAACAGTTTTGCAACAACTCATTAAAAGCCCTTCAGTAACCGAAAATAAACGTAACGAATGGACAGCGATGCTCAAAACCATTCCGGATATTAATTTCAGGTCTTTTCAAGGGCATACCACCATTGCGCCTGCAAAACTCTGGGAACGAATTAACAATACCGAAAGTCCGCAACTGTACCCCGTTTATCCCTGGGGAATTTATGGCATCGGCAAACCGGGTTTAGATACCGCCATCAATACCTTTAAATACGATACCGATCTACTTAAATTCCGCAGTTATGTGGGTTGGAAACAGGATAATATTTTTGCAGCACGATTAGGGCTAACCGAAGAAGCTGCCCGATTAACAACCCTGAAATTAAAAGACTCTGGCAGAAGGTTTCCGGCATTTTGGGGACCAGGCTTCGATTGGACACCCGATCACAACTGGGGTGGTTCGGGCATGATTGGCTTGCAGGAAATGCTCATGCAAACCGATGGAAAAAAGATTTATCTTTTCCCGGCCTGGCCAAAAGATTGGGATGTACATTTTAAACTTTATGCACCATACCAAACTACGGTTGAAGGAACCTTAAAAGCCGGAAAATTAATAGATTTGAAAGTATTACCTGAATCAAGGAGAAAAGATATCATAAATATGATTAACCAATAGTGTCGTTCTTGTTAGTATCGTCATCCTGAACTTGTTTCAGGATCTCTTATTTTACAATGAGACCCTGAAATGAATTCAGGGTGACGACTAATAAATAATTTTAGAAGCATGGATTTACAGTTAAAAGAAAAAGTTATTATCGTCACCGGTGCCGCTAAAGGCATTGGTCGCAGCATTGCAGAAGTATTTGCTAAGGAAGATGCAATTGCAGTAATTGTAGGCAGAAAGGCCGAAGATAACCAAAAAGTAGTCGACGAAATTACAGCCCAGGGCAAAAAAGCTGAACAGTTTGTGGCCGAACTTTCTAAACCCGACGATTGCCAAAAAGTAGTCGCTCAAATTGTAGGTAAATTCGGCAGGATTGACGGCTTGGTAAACAATGCAGGTGTAAATGATGGGGTAGGCCTCGAGAGTGGCAATTATGAAGGCTTTATGGCGTCGCTGCACAAAAACGTGGTGCATTATTACTTAATGGCGCATCATGCCTTACCTGAGCTCATTAAAAGCAAAGGTGCAATTGTAAACATTACTTCTAAAACTGCTGAGACTGGTCAGGGTAACACCTCGGCCTACGCCGCGGCAAATGGTGGAAGAAATGCATTAACACGCGAGTGGGCTGTAGAACTTCTAAAATACGGCATCAGGGTAAATGCTGTAGTGGTAGCCGAATGCTGGACACCTGCCTACGAAACCTGGATCGAAACCCTAACAGATGCCCAGGAAAAACTGAATGAAATTACAGCTAAAATTCCTTTAGAAAACAGAATGACAACAGCAGAAGAAATCGCCAATATGACTGTCTTCTTAATGTCGGCACGCTCCAGCCACACCACCGGACAAATTATCCATGTAGATGGCGGCTATGTACATTTAGACAGAGCTTTGGCGAACGCTTAAACCTCGAGGTATCGTCATTTCGAGCGAAGTGCAACGCAGCCGAGAAATCTTAGTAAAGATATCTTCAACCTTAAATATCAACCAATAAGAACCAGTTAAAATCCAGCTGACGGTCTTCGACAGGCTCAGACTGACAACAATAATAAAATGAAAACCCTTACCTGTACAACTCCCGGTACTTTTGAATATTCGGAAACTGAAAAACCTGAACTTCAAAAAGACCAGGCCATCATTAAAATAAAAAGAATCGGCATTTGTGGAACCGATTTACATGCTTTTGAAGGCACACAGCCATTCTTCAATTATCCGCGGATTTTAGGTCATGAGCTTTCGGGAGAGCTGGTAGCCATTGATGGCCGAACTGATTTCGAAATAGGAGAGGCCGTTACTTTTATCCCTTATTTTAATTGTGGCGAATGTATTGCCTGCCGCATGCACAAACCCAATTGCTGCGTAAAAATGCAGGTTTGTGGTGTGCATGTAGATGGCGGCATGCGCGAATACTTATCCGTCCCGGCACGTACACTTTTACATGGTGAAGGCTTAAGTTACGATGAACTCGCACTTGTAGAACCTTTAGCCATTGGTGCACACGGCGTTCGCAGAGCTGATGTACAACCCGGCGAATTTGTACTCGTAATTGGCGCTGGCCCCATTGGTTTAGGTACTATGGAGTTTGCACGTATTGCCGGCGGACAGGTTATTGCACTCGATATCAATAACGACAGGCTGAACTTTTGTAAAGAAAAATTAGGCGTTGCACATACCATTAATGCACTATCACCAGATGTAACCGAGCAATTAAGCCAAATTACCAATGGCGATATGCCAACAGTGGTAATCGATGCAACGGGCAACCAAAAAGCCATTAACAATGCCATTCATTACATGGCACATGGTGCAAGATTTGTACTTATTGGTTTGCAAAAAGGCGACTTAATTTTTAACCACCCCGAATTCCATAAGCGCGAATCTACTTTAATGAGCAGCAGAAATGCGACCATTGTCGATTTCGAACATGTAATCCAATCGATGAAAGCTGGTTTGGTAAAGCCTACAACCTACATCACCCATCAGGTTAATTTTGAAGAAATTAAAGATCACTTTGAAAGCTGGCTCGACCCCAAAAACGGGGTAATTAAGGCCATGGCAAAGATTGGGGAGTAAATAGATTCTTCACTGGAATCGTCATTTCGAGCGGAGTGCAACGGAGTCGAGAAATCTAATCTTATTAGATCTCTTCGTTTCGCTACGCTCCAGTCGAGAAGACGATTTTTATATGGAATGACAAAGCCATCGTCCGCGTTTGTCACAAAGTTATTCCTTTGGAATAACGCGGATGTACGAGAACAGCGATTTTATCGCTGCAAAACCAAAATCAAAAATGCAATCGTATAAAAAAGCCGATAATTTAGATCATTATCGGCTTCAGTATAATTGAGGGCTTGTTTAGCTTATCCTTTATAAAATACCTCATTCCAATGCAATTCATTTCTGAACTGATTGATTTTGGTATCTGCACCAATGTTAATGTATTCTAATCCTGCAATATTCGCAAAATCTGATAAGTGCTCGGTAGTTAAATTCTGACTGTAAGCCGTATGGTGCGCACCACCTGCGTAAATCCATGCTGCACAACCTGTTTTCATATCCGGAAGCGGTTTCCAAAGTACACGTGCAACTGGTAGGTTAGGCAGGTCATTTTCCGCTTCAACCGCTTTAACTTCATTTACCAGTAAACGGAAACGGTTACCCATATCAATTAACGAAGCATTCAGGGCATCGCCTCCGCCTACATTAAATACCAAACGTGCCGGATCGGCCTTACCGCCAATACCCAACGGATGCACTTCTAAACTTGCCTTACCCGAAGCTAAACTGGCATCAACCTCCAGCATGTGCGAACCTAAAACCATTGCATTTGCTGGATCGAAATGATAAGTATAATCTTCCATAAAAGCATTTCCACCCGGTAAACCAGCACCCATAATTTTACAGGCACGTACCAAAGCAGCCGTTTTCCAGTCGCCTTCACCGGCAAAACCGTAACCATCGGCCATTAAGCGCTGTGCAGCAATTCCTGGTAGCTGAATCATGCCATGCAAATCTTCAAAAGTATCAGAGAAACCTTTAAAACCGCCATCAACCAAAAACTTACGTAAACCAAGTTCAATCCTGGCTGCATCGTAAACCGATTGATGTCTCGCACCACCCGCTTTCAAATCATTACCCATGTTATAGGTAGCTTCGTATTCTTTTAATAAAGCCTGAATAGAATCTTCACCAATTCCATTAATTACAGCCACTAAATCGCCAATGCCATAAGTATTTACCGAGAAACCGAATTTCATTTCCGCTTCAACCTTATCGCCATCGGTAACAGCTACAAAACGCATGTTATCGCCAAAACGCACAAATTTAGCGCCCTGCCAATCGTTCCATCCGGCAGCAGCCCTGCACCAGGTATCAATTTGTTTGGCTACTTCCTCATCCTGCCAATGCCCAACCACTACTTTACGATCTTTACGCATGCGCGAAACCATAAAACCGAACTCCCTGTCGCCATGTGCACTTTGGTTCAGGTTCATAAAATCCATATCAATCGTATTCCACGGAATATCGCGGTTAAACTGCGTATGTAAGTGCAACAAAGGTTTTTGCAATACATTCAAACCCCTGATCCACATTTTAGCAGGCGAAAAAGTGTGCATCCAGGTAATTACCCCGATACAGTTTTCATCAATATTGGCTTGCTGTAAAGTTTCAAAAATCTCTTCCGTAGTTTTTACAATTGGCTTATACACTACCGAAACCGAGATGTTTCCATTCTTGTTCAACGAATCGGCAACTTGCTGCGCATGCTCTGCTACTTGTTTTAAGGTTTCTTCGCCGTACAAATGTTGTGTACCCGTAATAAACCAAACCTGTAATTTTTTTAAATCAATCATTACTGTTTATGTTGTTTTTAATTTTAGTTATTAAACCTCGCATGTTTTAAAAACCTGCGAGGTTTTTACACATTTTACTATCGGTTTGTGTCCTCACAGACCGAAATACTCTTTTCATTTTTTGTAAAGCAGGTTCCTGTTTTCATCGGTTAGGGTAGTCCTGCTTTCCGTTTTACTCAGCCGGTTTTCACCGGCCTCATGCTCACTACAATCAGGTTTATTAAACTCCCATAAACCTTACAAGGCTAAAAAAACCTTTTAGCAAGCTTGCATTAAGCACTCATAACTGCCAACTCCGAACTCCAAACTAACTACTCCAACTTACTTTTGTCCGTAATAAGCACCCGCACCATGCTTGCGCTCATAGTGTTTCTCAATTAACGAATCTTTTAACTTAGGCGCTTGTGGATTAATTTGTTGCGTTAACAAAGCCATTTGTGCCACAGCTTCCAATACAGCACTGTTATAAACCGCTTTTTCGGCAGTTTTTCCCCAGGTAAAAGGAGCATGGTTGCCCACTAAAATCATTTCTACCTCTTTATAGCTAAGGCCTAAGCTTTCAAAATGATTCATGATCTGAAAACCCGTTTCATATTCATAATTACCCTTAATCATAGCGTCATCCATCGGTGGCGCACATGGAATATCAACCGTTAAGTGGTCGGCATGGGTGGTGCCATAAATCGGGATAGCCCTTTGTGCCTGTGCCCAGGCCGTACCATAGGTAGAGTGGGTATGTACTACGCCAACAATATCTTCCCAGTGCTTGTATAAAACCGCATGTGTTTGCGTATCAGAAGAGGGACGAAGGCTACCTTCTACCGTGTTCCCTTCAAAATCTACTATGACCATTTTCTCCGGTGTTAAATCCTCGTAAGGCACACCGCTTGGCTTAATGGCAAATACACCTTTTGCACGGTCGGCAGCACTTACATTACCGAAGGTAAAAAGTACCAGACCCAGTTTTGGCAACTGCATATTGGCCTCGTAAGCCTGTTGTTTTATATCCTTATAGCTGCTCATGATAATAAGGTTTTACGTCTTTTTTATTGTATTTTTCCAGATAACGACCCAGGCCTAAATATTGTTCGTAATGCTTACGGTAAAGTTTTTGCTTTTTCACATCAGGTTTATATTCTTTTTCAAACCCTGTACCCATGGCTTCCATCGCAGCCTCGATATTTGGGTAAATACCAGCAGCTACGGCTGCAAACATGGCAGCACCTAAAGCACAGGTATGCTCAAAACGGTGAATCCTGATGGGCATCTCCAACACATCGGCCATCATTTGCATAATATAGGCCGATTTTTTAGCCACACCACCAATACCTATAATTCCTTTTACCGGTACACCTTCTTCTTTAAAACGATCTACAATAGCCTTGGCACCAAAACAGGTTGCTGCCGCCAATGCACGGAAAAACCGTGGTGCATCGGTACCCAAACCTAAACCGGTTATGGCACCTTTAAGCTCCTGATTAGCATCGGGTGTTCTTCTGCCGTTTAACCAATCTACTGCCAGTTCTGCATAATCCTCATCTTCTAAAGCTTCAGCTTGTTTACTTAAGTTAGCAATAATTTTAGCTTCCAGCTCTTCTTTTAAAGCAATTGCCGTAGCTTCATCTATCAGTGCCGATTCGGTTAACAAATTATTCAGCGGCCAGCTAATTAAGTTTTTAAACCAGGCGTAAACATCGCCAAAAGCCGATTGACCGGCTTCTAAACCTGCCATCCCCGGAATAACTGATCCGTTTACCTGTCCGCAAATACCGCCAATCAGTTTACCGTGTAAATCTTCGTTTGGTGTCACTAAAATATCGCAGGTACTCGTACCCATCACCTTACTTAAATAATAAGGTTCTATTTGTCCGCCCACTGCCCCCATGTGCGCATCAAAAGCGCCCACACCAATTACCACATCAGTGCTTAAGCCTAACTTGTTTGCCCATTCGGCACACAATGTTCCGGCAGCTACATCCGATGTATCGGTATCAGTAAATAATTTATCTCTGAAACCTGCCAAAAGCGGATCCAGGCTGCTGAAGAAATCTTCTGGTGGTAAGCCATTAAATTCTTCTGCCCATAAAGCTTTGTGTCCGGCTGCGCAACGACTTCTTTTCATCGCAACTACATCCTTACCGCCACAAAGTAAAAACGGAACCCAGTCGCAATGCTCTACCCACGATTGCGCACTGTTTTTAATGGCCGAATCGACCCTTAACGTGCGCAATAATTTAGCCCAAAACCATTCAGACGAATAAATTCCACCTACATATTTTAAATAATTGGTTTTAAATTGGGTAGCATGTTCGTTAATTTCTGCTGCTTCCTTAACTGCGGTATGGTCTTTCCAAAGCACAAACATAGCATTCGGATTTTCTTCAAACCCAGCTGTTAAGGCCAGGGGAGTACCTGTTGCATCAACTGCCACCGGACTTGAACCTGTAGTATCAACAGAGATTCCTTTTACCAATGCTGCAATTGCTGCTCCACCGGCTTTCTCAATACACTGTTTAATGGTGTACTCTAAACCTTCAATATAATCGAGTGGGTGTTGTCTGAATTGATTAATAGCCGGTTTACAATATAAACCTTTTTGCCATCGCGGATAAAGAAAAACAGAGGCTGAAATTTCTTTTCCGTTAGCGGTATCTACTAGAACCGAACGAACAGAATCCGTCCCGTAATCTACACCTATTACATAGTTTGCTGTGCTCATAACAATAAATAATCGTCTAATTAACGTTTATTTTCTTAAATTAAAAAATTTTATCGCTTTTTTATGTTTAACAGGTTTGTTGCATTTCAAAGTGGGAAGGGGGTAAGGGCTTAAAAACTGACATTTTTGCTGCAAACAAATAAAGTATCCCGAATTTTAAAATGAATATATTTACCGTGAACTACAACAAGTTACTCATTTAAAAACAAATACATCATTAACGCCATGAAGTACATCATCATTTTAAGCACTTTAATTTTGGGAGCCATACAATGCACCGCACAGAGTGCACAGGATAGTTTAGCTATTAAGCGCGCTGCACTCGATTACATTGAATCGCAACACAAGCCCAATGCTAAGCAAATGGAGCAGGCTTTACACCCACGTTTGGTTAAACGAACTTTTTGGAAAGATAAGGCCACCGGAAAAGATTATGTACGCGAAACATCTGCAGAGTCGATGATTTTACTGGCAGAAAGTTACAATAAGAAAAACGATAAATTTCCAGTTAAGCCCAGAAAGGATTTGAAATTTCTTGATGTATCAGACAGAACAGCTTCGGTTAAGCTACTGGCCGATGAATGGATCGACTACATGCATCTGGTTAAATTAAATGGAGCATGGAAGATTATCAATGTGCTTTGGCAATATAACGATAGCGCCCAACATCAATAACAAGCGGCTAAAAAAGAATGGCAAATCTTCGGCTTATTATGGCTAAAACCTTAAATTTACGTTATGGCCAAAAAAGGTAAAGCAGATCCCGGTTTAACAAAGAAAATTTTTGTTTTGGATACCTCCGTAATCCTGTACGATCATGATGCGATTAATAATTTCCATGAGCATGATGTGGCTATTCCAATCCAGGTCCTCGAAGAGCTCGATAATTTTAAAAGCGGCAACGACACCCGCAACTTCGAAGCCCGGAGCTTTATCCGCCTGATTGATGAAACGGCAAAGCAAAAACTGATCAGCGACTGGACACCGCTTAAAAAAGCAAATTCAGGTAAATTTAAAGTAATCCTGAACGAAAATCCGCTGACAGTAAACGCCGAAGAGGTTTATGGCAAAGGTAAAACCGATCATAAAATCTTAAACGCTGCCTTAAGCTTAAAAGTTGAATATCCCGATAAACGTGTGGTACTTGTATCTAAAGATATCTGCTTAAGGTTAAAAGCAAAAGCCCTTTCGCTAAATGCCGAAGATTACGAAACCGGCAAAATTAAAAATGTAGACGAACTCTACGCGGGCAAAACCGAACTGCAGGATTTCTCGCCAGAAATGATTGAGGCCGTAAAACAACAGCCTTTTATAGCTGCCAGCGATATCGGACTGCCTGCTAAAAATGCCAATCACTTTTATATTTTAAAAAACAAAAGAAAAACGGCGAACGTATTTTATAACAATAATCTAAAAACCATTTCAGCAGTTTCTACCAATGCTGTTTTTAAAATTAAACCAAAAAATATAGAACAGGCTTTTGCCATACATGCACTGCTCGATCCGAATATTAAACTGGTAAGCATACAGGGCAACGCCGGCACTGGTAAAACTTTATTGGCTTTGGCCAGTGCTTTGGAACAACGTAAAAACTTCAGGCAAATTTATGTTACCCGGCCTATTGTTTCGTTAAGCAATAAAGATATTGGCTTTTTACCGGGTGATGCCAAATCGAAAACCGATCCTTTTATGGCCCCCATCTGGGATAACCTCCGTTTTATAAAAGAGCAGTTTATCGGCGACCATAAAATGTCGGAAAAGATTGATGAACTAATCACAACTGAAAAAATAGCCATCGCACCTTTAGCTTTTATCCGTGGCAGAACTTTAACCAAAATATTCTTCATTATTGATGAGGCTCAGAATTTAACCCCGCACGAGGTAAAAACCATCATTTCGAGGGCCGGAGAGCATACCAAAATTATCTTTACCGGCGATATATACCAAATTGATACGCCTTACCTCGATTCGGAGAGCAATGGTTTATCCTATTTGATTGAAAATGCCAAAAATCATCCGCTTTATGCGCACATCACACTACAAAAAGGCGAAAGAAGCGAACTGGCCAACCTGGCGAACGAATTATTATAAAGATAAGATCTGTTTAATCAGCGTTTAAATCCTTTAAATCTGCGGGAAATGACAAGGTAACCTAATGGTATTTCTTCAAAGACCGAAGCGCTATAAACAGGCCAGCTAACGTTAAAACCGCGCTCAGTATAAACGGCGCTCCCGGAAAATATACCGGCGCTTTTCCTTCAATAAAATAAGCAAAAATATGCGTCATTACCCAGGGCGCAAATATGGCGGCCAAACTTTGCAAACCAGTTAAAACACCCTGCATTTCGCCCTGCGCATTGGCCGGGATCTGATTCGAAATTAATCCTTGCATGGCTGGTCCGCCAATTCCAGCCAGGCCATAAGGCAGCATAAAGGCAAACATCATCCAGCCCTTGGTTGCAAAGGCGAAAGCCACAAAACCAATCACATACAATATTAAACCAAAATAAACCGCTTTCTTTTCGCCAATTTTAGGTAGAATAACCCTGATCAATCCGCCTTGTACCACACCGATTACCAAACCTACAAAACCCAGCGAATAACCCACCCAGGATGCATCCCAATCAAATTTCTCCATCGTATAAAAAGTCCAGTTACTTTGCACCGAGTGACTGGAGAAATACAACAAAAACAAGGTAGCCATTAAGCCCATTAAGGCCGGATATTTGCCGATGCTGCGTAATGAACCAATCGGATTGGCTCTTTTCCAATCGAAAGCCCGGCGTTTTTCTACCGGTAACGATTCAGGTAAAATAAAATAACCATATAGCCAGTTGATTAACGACAGGCCTGCTGCAACCATAAAAGGAACCCGCGTACCAAAATGACTAAAAGCGCCACCCAATACCGGCCCAAGAATAAAGCCTACACCAAAAGCAGCACCTACCAAACCAAAGTTCTGCGCTCTTTTTTCAGGCGCCGAAATATCGGCAATATAGGCCTGAGCCGTAGTAAAACTCGCGCCGGTAATGCCCGCAATTATCCGCCCCACAAATAACCAGATCATAGAAGGAGCAAAGGCGAGGAAAATATAATCGATGCCCAAACCAAATAAAGAACTTAACAAAACCGGTCTTCTGCCATAACGATCACTTAATGCACCAATAATGGGCGAAAATATAAACTGTACCGATGCATAGGCCAGGGTAAGCCAGCCACCATACTCGGCAGCCAAACCAAAGCCGCCACCCGTAAAATCCTGTATCAGTTTAGGTAAAACCGGAATAATGATCCCAAATCCTGTAAAATCGATCAGGAGGGTAACCATAATAAAACTCATTGCCGATTTCTTTTCGTTTGCCATATTATATAAGGTTGATGCGCAAAAGTATCAGAATTAGGCCAAAAACTCAATTTAAGTTATCTACAAACCTCGCAGGTTTTAAAAACCTGCGAGGTTTAGGAGCTTTGTTTAAAAGCGCTTAAACTAGTCTACAGCGAATTAAAAACGACCCGGAGATTAAAAACCCTTATCCAGTGCCAAAACTTTTCCACAATGCCTTAATTCGGCATAATTTTGTTAAATTCGCAAGGTTATAACAATACCTTTTTTAAACATCGTTTTTATTAACGAGAATAATAATTTATGGCAGAAGATTTAGAGAATCAGCAGAACGACAAAATCATTCAAATTAATATAGAAGAGCAGATGAAATCGGCCTACATTGACTATTCAATGTCGGTAATCGTATCGAGGGCTTTGCCTGATGTACGCGATGGATTAAAACCGGTACACCGCCGTGTTTTATTTGGCATGCTCGATCTTGGTGTAACCAGCAATAAACCCCATAAAAAATCTGCCCGTATTGTGGGTGAAGTTTTGGGTAAGTATCACCCACATGGTGATGCATCTGTATATTTCACCATGGTTCGTATGGCACAAGATTGGAGCTTACGTTACCCAATGGTAGATGGACAGGGAAACTTTGGCCACATTGATGGCGACTCGCCAGCTGCAATGCGTTATACCGAGGCACGTTTCTCTAAAATTGCTGAAGAAATGCTTGCCGATATCAATAAGGATACGGTAGATTTTCAGTTAAACTTTGATGATACCTTACAAGAGCCAACAGTTTTACCAGCTAAAATTCCTAATCTTTTAGTAAACGGTTCATCGGGTATTGCGGTAGGTATGGCCACAAACATGGCGCCACATAACTTAACCGAATGTATTGATGGTATTGTAAATTATATTGACAATAGAGATATTACTATTGAGGAATTGATGAAGTTTGTTAAAGCTCCTGATTTCCCTACCGGTGGTATCATTTATGGTTACACAGGCGTAAAAGAAGCTTTCGAAACTGGTCGTGGCCGTATTGTAATGCGTGCAAAAGCCGAAATCGAAAACATTAAAGATCGCGAGGTAATCATTGTAACTGAAATTCCTTATCAGGTAAATAAAGCCATGATGATTGAGCGTACTGCTGAATTGGTTGGCGAGAAAAAATTGGAAGGTATTTCGAACATCAAAGACGAATCGAACAAAGATGGTATCCGTATCGTGTACGAAATTAAACGCGATGCCAATGCTTCTATCGTTTTAAATAACTTATATAAGTATACTGCCTTACAAACATCTTTCAGTGTAAATAATATTGCATTGGTTAAAGGTCGTCCGCAAATGCTAAATCTTAAAGATTTAATTGTGCATTTCGTAGATCACCGCCACGACGTTGTAGTACGCAGAACTAAATACGAATTAGCCGAAGCCGAAAAACGTGCACACATTTTAGAAGGTTATTTAATTGCTTTAGATCACTTAGATGAAGTAATTAAGTTAATCCGTGCTTCACAAACTCCTGAAGACGCCCGCGTAGGCTTGATGGAAAAATTCGGTTTAAGTGATCTTCAGGCACGTGCTATCCTGGATATGACTTTACGTCGTTTAACAGGACTAGAGCGTGATAAAATTAAAGAAGAGTATGCCGAGTTAATGAAAACCATCGAATATTTACAATCTATCTTAGCAGATGAAGGTTTGCGTATGCAAATTATTAAAGATGAGCTGGAAGAAGTGAAACAGAAATTTGGCGATGAGCGCAGAACAACCATTGTTCACTCTGCCGAAGACATGAGCATGGAAGATTTCATCGATGATGAAGAAGTAGTAATTACCATCTCGCACGAAGGTTACGTTAAACGTACTCCGGCAACAGAATTCAGAGCACAGGGTAGAGGTGGAAAAGGATCAAAAGGCAGTACTTCACGTAACGAAGACTTTATCGAACACATGTTGGTGGCCACAAACCACAATTATATGTTATTCTTTACCGAAGCCGGAAGGTGTTTCTGGCTGAGGGTTTACGAAATTCCTGAAGGCTCGCGTACCAGTAAAGGAAGGGCAATCCAGAATATCATCAATATCCCGAAAGAGGAGAAAATTAAAGCTTACATTAAGGTTAAAAACCTAAAAGATCAGGAGTATTTAGAGAACAACTTTATCATTATGTGTACCAAAAAAGGTACTATTAAGAAAACTTCTCTCGAAGCTTACTCTCGTCCGCGTGTTAATGGTATCAATGCCATCAATATTAACGAAGGCGATGTATTGTTAGAAGCATGTTTAACCAACGGCGAAAGCGAAGTGGTAATGGCTTTACGCTCAGGCAGGGCTATCCGTTTCAACGAAAAAACTGTTCGTCCGATGGGTAGAACTGCTACCGGTGTACGTGGTGTAAGGCTGGCGCACGACCAGGATGAAGTAGTTGGCATGATTGCTGTAAACAATCCTGAAGTTACGGTGTTAGTAGTATCAGAAAAAGGTTATGGAAAACGTACCGACATTGAAGATTACCGTGTAACTAACCGTGGTGGAAAAGGAGTAAAAACCATCAACGTTACCGAAAAAACCGGACAATTAGTTTCGATTAAAGACGTTACTGATAGCGAAGATTTGATGATCATTAACCGTTCAGGCATTGTAATCCGGATTCCGGTTTCAGCTTTAAGGGTTATGGGCCGTGCAACACAAGGGGTACGCTTAATCTCGTTAAAAGGTGATGATGAAATTGCATCGGTAACCAAAATCGACCACGAGGAAGATGAAGAAGAAACAGTAGATTTAGAAAGTGTTGTAGTTGATGGCGAAGAATTAGAGGCCGATACCACACCAGAAACTGATGATGCTGACGAAGATGATGATTCAGATAACGAAACGGAAGAAGAAAAATAACTAAAATTAAGATTAGAATAAAAATTATGAAAAGAGTATTTCTAAGTATATTTCTGGCAGGTGCAGTGAGCGCTGCTTTTGCTCAGAAAAGCGAAGTTTCAGCAGCGAAAAACGATTGGGCCTTATTTCAGCTTACCTCGTCTAATGCTTCAACTCCACTAGCCAAAAAACTAGAAGCTTTAGCAAAAGGCCTGGCTCACACCGATAAAGCCATTGCTGACGAAAAATCTAAAGTAATGCCTGAAGCATGGTCATACCGTGCATTATTTGCTTCTTCAGCTGCAATTTTAGACTCAGTAAGCACAGCAAATGCTGATGCAAATTTAAAAATTGCAAGGGAAGCAATTGTTGAAGCAAAAAAACTAGACACTAAGGGTGCAGAGAAAGATAACATCAATTCGGCAGAAACTAACGTAATTAATGCAGTTAGAAACGGTGGTGTAATTGCTTACAACAAAAAAGATTTCAAAACTGCTTACGAAAAATTTGTTCAGGCAACTGAAATCAACCCACAAGACACTTCAATGTACTTAAATGCAGGTATTGCAGCAAGAAGCATTGAAGATTATCCGGGCATGATTACTCAGTTTAAAAAAGTAATCGCTTTTAATGCGCCACAATCTAAAGATTTGTATAACGAAATTATCAGCACCATTTTAGCAAAACAAAAAGATACAACTGCTGCTTTAGCTGTAATTAAAGAAGCTTCAGCAAAATTCCCTGAAAATACAGAGTGGATCAAAACTGAAACTCAAATTTATATCGATAGGGGTGATGCTGCAAAATCAGAGCAAATGTTAGTGGCTTTAGCAACTAAAGAACCTAACAATGCAAATTACCAGGTTTTATTAGGAAACATTTATTTCAGCCAGGCTTTAAAATTACAGGCCGAAAGAAATAAAATCGATCAGAAAAAGGTGAAAGAATTTAACGAAGTAACTACTAAAATGAACGCTTTGTTAGATAAATCGCTTCCTTTTTACAAAAAAGCATTAGAGGTTGACAGCAAAAATGCAGGTGCATTAGAAACCTTAAAAACCATTTATGCTTTCAGAAACGATACTAAAAACTACGACGAAATTAAAAAACGTTTAGACGCTTTGCCTAAACAATAATTTAGCCCACGTTTTAAAAAAAGAGCCCTGAAATTTCGGGGCTCTTTTTTTTATGTCTATTTTTATGGTTTAATATAGTTTTACTCATTTCTTTATCCTATGCAGAATTGCTTTAAAATATCATTGATCGCTTTAACTTTAGTCTCTTTTAACGCTGCAGCTCAAAAAAGCCAAATCCTGATCGCAAGAAACTCGGTTGGTAAACTACAGGCTTCAATTGCCAATAAAGAAGACCAAAAGAAACAACTGGCAATCATTACCGATGGTTTAAAATCAATTGAATCGGCCGAGAAAGACAATAAAACCAAAAACTGGACAGAAACCTGGTCGATTAAATCGTACCTAACATCCTTTGCTGCAATAATTGATACAGACCAGGGCAATTCGAATAAATATTACGATACAGCAATAGAGGCGGTGGCCAAAGCAAAATCGCTTGATCGGTATAACGATAATTCAGGTCTCATTAAAGCATCTGACCACAATATCCTCATCAAAAAACAAGATAAAGCCAACGAAGCTTTTTTTAACAACGAATTTAAAGAAGCTTTTGCCGATTTAAAGGAGGTGAGCAATAAGTTTCCGGCCGATACCACATTGGCTTTAAATACCGCTATTTGCGCCTTAAACATTCAATCGTACGATGAATCGTTAAATTATTTTAAGCGCGCAAAAGAAAACGGCATTAAAAATCCATCGGTTTATCAAAAAATGGCCCAGATGTATGTGGTAAAATCTGATTACGAAACCGCTATCAGGACACTGGAAGAAGGCCTGGTTTTGAATCCTTTTAACCGTTTTTTAACCAACGACTACATTAATCTTTTGCTTGATACTGAAAATTACAGCAAAGCTACCGGACTGATTGAAAAAAACTTACAGGTTGAGAAGGGCAGTAAATTGCTTTATTTTCTTTATGGTTATTTGCAGCAAGTTGGCGGAAACAATTCGACAGCAATTTTAGCTTACGACAAAGCTCTGGCAACTGATCAGAATTATTTCGACGCATTGTACCAGTTGAGCCTGGCGTATATCAATACTGCAAACGAAACACTTAAAAAGAACGATGCCGATAAAGCCAGCAAATACAATGGCTTAATTAACCGTGCACAGTTTGCTTTACAACGCGCCAACGAAATTAATCCAAACGATAAAAAAACTGTTCAGTTGCTGCTCGATATTTACACCCGTAAAAAAGCTACGGATAAAGTTCAGGAGCTTAACCGTAAACTTCAGGAACTATAATTCTTTAATAGTATCGTACTGATTCATTAATATTTTTTAGCTGATTTTTGAGCCAATTACATGGAGTAGGTTGGTATTGTTAAAATACAACTTAACATAATATTAATTATAAGACTAAAATAATATAGCAATGTTACAGGCTGTTTTACTGGTTTTCATTGCTTTATTTATCTGATTGCACTACATTAGCTATACCGCATTCGACCAAAACCAAGTTTTATGAGCAGCAAGCAGGAATTTACTTATCCGAAAATTTATTTGTATCGCCGCATTGTACAGTCAAAATTATTTATCGACAGCAATTATGCCAGGCATATCGATTTGGATAATATTTCTGACGAAGCTTTTTTTTCTAAATTTCATTTCATCAGACTTTTTAAAAATGTTTACGGAAAAACGCCACATCAGTATTTAAAAGCTATCCGCATTGAGCATGCCAAAAAATTGCTCAAAGATGGTCAGTCTGTTTCCGAAGTTTGTTTTTTAGTGGGTTTTGATAGTTTAAGTTCGTTTAGTGGTTTATTTAAGCGTATGGTTGGTCAGCCGGCATCTGCTTATGCGGCAATACACAAACATAATAAAGCCCTTGCTGCTAAAACCCCTCTGGCATTTATACCAGGTTGTTACGCTTACCAACACGGCTGGTCTGAAAATAGCAATTTTGAAGAAACTGACCTTTAAAATGACGGTTATCTTTGTCTAACATTAAACTTAAAACGAAAGACAATGATTACCAAAATGACCGTTACCAATATCCATGTAATTGACCAGGATAGCGCCTACGATTTTTATGTTAACAAATTGGGATTTAACCTTGTGGATGATATACCAATGGGACCCGATACCAGATGGCTCACCGTCTCCCCTCCCGATCAGCCTGATTTGCAGTTGGTTCTGTTTCCGGTAAAAGTGAGTAAAATGTTTCCGAAAGAAACCGCTGAAACCTTGATTTCGCTGATTAAACAGGGTATTTTTGGCTGTGGAGTGCTTACCTGTAGCGATATTTTTGCTACTTACGAGGAGCTTACTGCTAAAGGTGTTGAATTTATAAAACCGCCCACCAAAGAGTTTTATGGCACTGAAGCCTTGTTTAAAGACGATTCGGGCAATTATTTTTCATTACAACCACTAAATAACTTCGGCAATGAAAACAATATTTGATCAAACGGTAAGAAACGAACTTACCAGCCGGATTGGTAAGTTATCGCCAGAAAGCAAGGCTGAATGGGGAAAAATGAATGTTTACCAGATGATGAAGCATTGTAATCGCTGGAACAACTGGGTTTTAGGAAAAGAAAATTATGCAAGCCATGAATATAAACAAGATTTTATCGGAAAGATTTTTGGCAAATGGGCTTTAAACAGCAATACTAAAGATGCAAAACCTATCAATAAAAACATGCCCGCAGGCAAAGCTTTTACAATTAAAGACACTGCGGGCGATGTAGAAGCTGAGAAAGTAAAATGGGTGCAACTTATTGCAGATTATGAGCGTTTTTCAAATGAGCGCTTTGTACATGATTTTTTCGGAAAAATGTCTAACGGGCAGATTGGAATTTTTGCCTACAAACATCTCGATCATCATTTGCGGCAATTTGGCCAATAAAGAAAACAATTGTAATTGCAGCTTGTATTTCCATTATGTACGATCATTATAGCTTTCAGGAAGCTACTGCTTACCAAATTGAACTGGCCAAACAACTAAAGTTTGAGCAGCTCGACAAAATTGAAACCATTGCAGGCGCTGATATTTCTTTCAATAAATACAGTACAACCATGTATGCAGTAATTGTAATACTCACGTACCCTGCAATGGTTTTAAAATCATTTGCATTAGCTACTTACGAAACCAGTTTTCCGTACAAACCCGGCTTTTTAGGTTTTAAAGAAGTGCCTGCTTTATTAAAAGTTTGGGAACTGATTAAAAGCAAACCGGATGTGGTGGTACTGGACGGCAATGGCGTATTGCATCCTAGGCGCATGGGCGTGGCCTCTCATTTTGGTATTTTGACTGATCAACCTACTATTGGCTGTGCAAAAAGCCTTTTATATGGCGAAAATCATTTACCTCAACCCGGTAAATTGAGTACCACAGAAATTAAAAGCCATGGCGAAACACTTGGTTTTGCGCTGCGTACCAAAAATAACTGTGCACCAGTTTATGTATCGGCGGGGCATTTAATTACCCAGCAGCAAAGCCTCGAAGTGATTAAAAATTGTATTGGAAACTACCGCATTCCGGAGCCCACACGCTTAGCGCACAACATTGTAAACGATTTTAGAACAGGCAAACTCAAAGCTGGCTTTCATGAGGTTTTACCAGATTTAACGTTGTTTTAATTATAGGTTATTATTTTATTATCGTCCGAGTTTGTAACGCGGATGGATGAGATGAGCGATTATATCGCTTACTGATCCATTACACCCAGTTGATCCCTTTTTTAAGCAATTGTAAAGTTTCATATTCTTCAGTACCAACAGCCGGCTGCACGTTGTAACCCCAATTGGCTTGCGGTGGTAAACTCATCAAAATCGATTCGATACGGCCATTGGTTTCTAATCCGAATTTGGTTCCCGAATCATAAACCAGGTTAAACTCTACGTATCTGCTCCGGCGCTGGTATTGCCAATCTTTTTGTTGCGGTGTAAATTCTTTATCACGGTTACGGTCAATCAATTCGGTGTAAATGGGCAGAAAAGTTTCTCCAATATTGATCGAGAAATCTAAAATCTGTTCCCAGCTTAAATTAGTGCTTTCGGGTTTTAAACGATCGTAAAAGATACCGCCAATTCCACGGGTTTCTTCACGGTGTTTAATGTAGAAATAATCATCAGCATGGGTTTTAAACTTGGGGTAAAAGTCCGGACTAAATTCGTCGCAGGCTTTTTTCAGTTTATGGTGAAAAAACCGGGCATCATTTTCAAAAACATAATGCGGCGTTAAATCAATTCCACCACCAAACCAGCGCGTTGTTTCGTTCAGTTCGAAATATCGGATATTCATGTGAATAATCGGTACCAGCGGATGATTCGGGTGGATCACAATAGAAACACCTGTTGCAAAAAAGTCGTCTTCAGTTACATTAAAAGCTTTTTTAACAGCTTCTGGTAATTTACCGTGCACCGCCGAAAAATTTACGCCACCTTTTTCAATTATTGCACCATTTTGCATAATGCGGGTACGCCCGCCTCCCCCACCGTTACGCTCCCAAAGCTCTTCCTCAAATTTTCCTTTGCCATCGGCAATTTCCAATCCACGGCAAATCTCGTCCTGTATTTGCTTATAACGCGCTGCTACTTCTTCTTTCAACATGATGGCTCTTTCTATTTCCATACAAAGTTAAGGCTATTCAAGTAGCACTGTTGATTTATGTTTAGATAGTACATTTTATTGACATTGACTGATCCAATCAGCCTGTTCTTTTGATTATTCCTCCAGGTAGTCGAGATCTTTATTGAAGCTTTCTTTTAAGTACAACACAGAAATCATGGCAATAGCCGTTAAAATGCCCATTACAATAAATGCCGCCGGAACAATGTGATAGCGGTGTACAAAAAACTCGAAAAGGAAAGTTATTGGAATTAAAGCACCACGAACAAAATTTGGTGCTGTAGTGGTTACTGTTGATCGGATGTTGGTACCAAACTGTTCGGCTGCAATGGTAACAAAAGTAGCCCAATAACCAACCGCAAAACCCATAAATAAACAAATAAGGATAAAATTACTTTCGGTTAAACCAGTGCTGGTGAGGTAAATAATTACGGTAATTACCGATAAACCCTGAAAAATAAGCACAGTTTTCTTACGCGATCTTAATACTTGCGCTAAAACACCACATACTACGTCGCCAATGGCAATACCAAAATAGGTGTACATAATGCCTGTACCTGCATTTAATACATCTTTTGCACCTATTGCCTTGCCAATTTCAGGCGATTGTGTAACCAAAATCCCTACTATAAACCAAAGCGGGAGCCCCAAACAAATGCAAGCCAGGTATTTTAAAAACCGTTTACGGTTAGAGAAAAGCATGAAAAAGTTGCCTTTTGAAACTGCCTTATCTTCTTCAGCATTTTTAAACATGCCTGATTCGAAGGTGCCTACACGTAAAAGCAAAAGTAACAAGCCCATACCTCCGCCTACAAAATAGGAAGTTTGCCAGGTAAAATGTTTGCCTATTGTAGCTGCCGCTGCAGCACCCAATAAGCCAATACCCGCCACAACCATTGTTCCGTAGCCACGTTTTTCTTTATCCATCGTTTCGGTAACCAGGGTAATTCCGGCACCAAGCTCACCGGCCAAACCAATACCGGCTATAAACCTGATAATGGCATAAGTATGTACATCAGTTGCAAAGCCATTGGCAATATTGGCGAGCGAATACATTAATATAGAGCCAAATAATACTTTAATTCGGCCAAATTTGTCACCGATTATCCCCCAAAGCAAACCGCCAAGCAGTAAACCAAACATTTGCATGTTGATTACATACTCACCTTCTGTACGCATGTGTTCGGCAGAAATTCCAATTTCGGTAAAGCTTTTTAAGCGTACTACCGAAAATAAAACAAGATCATAAATATCAACGAAATAGCCCAGAGCGGCTACAATGACTAAGAAAATTACATTACGTTTGTTGGTTTGGGCTTGCTGGTCCATTTAAATATTTGGGTTGAATGGCTGAAATTACGCATTAACACAAATAAATTAAAATAAAAGCCACACCTTTTTTAGTGTGGCTTTTAATCTGCTTAATGAAGCATTTGTTTTGTAGTATCAGGCATTTTTTTGGTCGTGTCGGTCATTTTCTTAGTGGTATCCATCACTTTGGTAGAATCCGTTTTCATACTGTCTGTTGAACCAGCCATATTTTTAGACGAATTGCATGCTGAGGTGGCTATTATCAAAGAACCAGCAAAAGCAAGACTTAAGATTGTTTTTTTCATAGTTTTTATTGTTATCTATCATTCTAACAACCTTATAATCATTTGGTTTTAATTTTCTTCGCTAACAAACATCATGTTTTAAGCTAGCCAACTGATTATCAATCTGTAAAACCAATAATTAACCGTGGTGTATTTTGAGCTTATTCAGCAGTTCTGGCGAAACATTTTCGGCATAAACCCCGTATCCATCTACCAAAACGCCTTTTAAATTTCCTGCACTTGATGAAATGGCATATACTACCGAACTATCGGCCGGATCGGTCATACCTTCGAAACGGTAAACTTCTTCAATTTCAAATTCCTCGGGCATCAGAAATAAATCTACCGATTTACATTCCAGCCCATTTGCTGTAAGGTTGAAATCCAGTTTGTAACCCCTGTGGTCTAAATCGCTTAAAGCGGCGGTAATGGTATCGTAAACATGCATAACCTAATTTACGCAAATATTACCAAATCAACCGTCATAAAACTTTAAAAGGTGCCAAAACTTTCTGATATTAGTAAATATGATTATTTCTCAAAACACCCTTAAATGGGTAATGCGCCTTTACCCTCCTTTGTTTTTTCAGCGCATTTGGGTTCAGAAATTTGAAAATGAATTTAGAAGCTGTACGGTTAAAGTGAGCAAAAGTTTCCTGAATAAGAACTACAATGGTTCTATTTTTGGTGGTACAATTTATGCCGCAACCGATCCGTTTTATGCTTTGCTATTTGATCAGTTAATGCAGCGCGAAGGATTTAAAGTACGCGTATGGCTTAAAAGTGCCTCTATACAATATTTAAAACCCGGGCGCTCTGCTTTATATTTTACCATCACCATAACCGATGAAATGCTTGCAGAAGCTACGCATGCGCTAAAAACCACCGGAAAGTTTGTAAAGGCCTACCCGATGGAAATTACCACCAAAAATGGCGAATTGTGTGCTACTGTAATGAATGAAGTATATGTAAGAAACCTGCACCAGGGCGAAACGCCTCGTGTTGCCTATTAATTAATTTGTAGATTATGCCGAGTATCAAGAGTTTAATTATGCAGGGCGAAGGTGTTATGCTCGATTTTAAAAAAACCATTAACAATACCAGCAAAATTGCAAAAAGCCTGGTGGCCTTTGCTAACAATAAAGGCGGTAAATTGCTGGTTGGCGTAGCTGATGACGGCTCGATTAAAGGTGTAAAATCGGAAGAAGAAGAAAAATACATGATCCTTACTTCGGCTCACCAGTTTTGCAAACCCGCTATTGAGCCCAATTTTGAAGAAATCTACGTAGACGACAAACTAGTGCTGGTAGTGAACATTCCGGAGAGCGATACCAAACCGCATTATGCACTTGACGAAGAGGGAAAATGGTGGGCCTACATCCGCATTGATGATAAAAGTGTGCTGGCCAGTAAAATTATTGTTGAGGTATTAAAAAACGACTACAAAGATAAAGGTGTACTGATTTCTTATTCGGATAACGAGAAAAAGCTGCTCCAATACCTGGAAGAAAACGAAAAAATAACGCTTAAAGAATTTAGTAAACTGATGCGCAGCTCTTACCGAAAAGCGCAAAAGATACTGGTTAATCTGATTCTAACCAATGTAATCAAATCGCACACTACTGAACGGGAAGAATATTTTACAGCGGTGAGGTAGGTTTTTCTGGTTAACCTCTTAAGCACGTCACCCTGAATTCATTTCAGGGTCTCTCCAAAGCGATTGCATAATGGATTAAGAGATGCTGAAACAAGTTCAGCATGACGGCAGAGGTTCGGGATGCGCGCATAATTTACTTTTCTACACTCCTGTTTTTTGAGGTTTAAAAACCCGACCTTTGCCTACCTATGTTGACTAAAATTTATCAAAAATACAAACCTTACTATAAAGAAAATCTCCATCTTGCCCTGCCTATAGTGGGCTCGCAGGTTGGCCATACACTGGTGCACATGGCAGATAGTATTATTGTTGGCCATTTTACCGATACTACTCAGCTGGCTGCCGTATCACTCGTAAACAGCATTTTTATTTTAATTCTGGTTATCGGGTTGGGTATTTCTTATGGTTTAACCCCATTAATTGCCCAGGAGAACGGCAGGCAGAATTACGAAGAATGTGGTCGGTTATTGTCAAACAGCTTAATTATTAATGTGCTGATTGGCATTGTACTGTATTGCCTGGTGCATTTCGGGGTATTACTGGTTATCGATCACCTCGATCAAACACCTGCAGTTGTAAGCTATGCCAAACCTTACCTGGGTCTGCTTTCTGTTTCCATAATTCCCTTACTGATTTTCCAAACCTTTAAACAGTTTGCGGAAGGTCTGGGCTTTACCAAACAGGCGATGTTTGTATCGATCTGGGGCAATGCATTAAACATTACTTTGGGAATTATTTTTGTTAAAGGCATGTTCGGTATTAAGCCCATGGGCGTGAGCGGTGTAGGTTGGAGCACTTTGATAGACAGGCTTTTGATGGCTACGGTAATGTGTATTTACGTATTGCGTTCCAAACATTTTAAAAAATACCTGACTCATTTTAAAGCTACTTTTATTGATAAGATTCGCGCCCTTAAAATTATTAAAATCGGCGCGCCTGTAGCTATGCAGTATTCTTTCGAAATTAGTGCTTTTAGTGGTGCCGCAGTATTAATTGGTACCATTGGGGCAACAGAACAAGCTGCACACCAGATTGCGATTAGTTTAGCGGCTATGACTTACATGATGGCTAGCGGAGTAGCTTCGGCAGCAACCATTAAAACCGGCACCAATTTAGGCAAGAAAAACTTTGATGATTTGCGTAAATCGGCCATTGCGAGTTACCATGTTATATTGCTCTTTATGACTTGCTCAGCCATCATTTTTGCACTTGCCCATAACATTATGCCTTTTATTTATACCGAAGATTTATCAGTAGTGGCTATTGCAGCTCAATTGCTAATTATAGCTGGTTTCTTTCAGCTTTTTGATGGTACACAAGTGGTTGGTTTAGGTGTACTCCGCGGACTTGGCGATGTAAACATTCCAACTTTCATTACCTTTCTGGCGTATTGGGTGGTTGGAATCCCTGTAGGTTATTTATTAGGTTTTAAATTCAACCTGGGTGTAAATGGCATCTGGTATGGACTGACTTTTGGTTTGCTAACGGCTTCTATTCTTTTATTTCTAAGATTTCAGAATAAAACGAAGGCATTAAATAATCAAAATACAATAACCAGTAATCTGATTACAATGATTAAGGGTTACATTAGTTAGAACTCTGCCGAAACTAATGATTAGCGAATTAGATTAAGAAGCCCTGCGACAATTTAACGGATGTATTTCCGTCCAGCTGAGTTAATACAGGCAAAAGGCACCGGTTGGTGGGCCACCAACCAGTAGATGGGATTGTGAAATCCTTCGACAGGCTCAGGATGACAATCTATAAAAATCTGTGAATCTGTGGCAAAAAATACTCCGTAAACTCACTAATGGCCAATGAACAAATGAACCAAGAAGCCAAACTATTTCCCACCTACATTCACCACTACCCCAATAGTAAAGATAGAATTGCCTGCAGACATATATTTGCGGCTCTTTAAGCCAATATTACTGCTGGTAGTATATTGGAGCTGGAAAGTTTTGCTTAGCGCCATACGCGTAAAAAATATGGGTTCGAAGAAAATATTATCTTCTTTAGGTTGAACCACGCCGTTTAAAAAGAACCTGTCCATTTTTACGTGGCTGATCCTTAAGGCTGTACCATAGTTAATCGGAAAATCTTTACCGAATAAATGAAGGTTATTTTTCTTTTTAGAGCTATAATTAACCTGCAAAAAGGCTTTACGGTAATCTACCTCCTGCAATTCGCTGCTAATTAAAACATCGTCTTTAAAATCGCGAAAAGTGATATCGCTCCACCCCTTACCTACACCGCCATAAATTTCGATGATACGGTTATTGTCAGGGCCAAAGGTATCATAATAACCTCCACCAATTTCAATTAGCTTATGTCCGAAATCTTTGGTTTTTCTTTCGCTGTTCATTCTCGATCCGCTAAAAAGCACACCAATATGATCGGTAACGGCATAAGCTCCATTAATACTCGCATTGCCTTTTAAAGAAATGTGACCTCCACCGCTAAATTCGCCCTGTTTGCTGAGCATTGGGGTATTGGGAACATTAGGCATATAAACTGAAGAACAACTGGCTACAAAAAGCGCTAAAACCGGAAGGGAAAAACGTAAGTATTTAATCATAGATGCTATATAAACTGATTTTGAAGTCAAAAATTGTGCTAGTGTTCCATTTTCATAAAATCCATCACCCTTTTAAACTCATCGTGTAAACCAGCCTGGAGGTGTATTTGTTTTTGAGTAACCGGATGTACAAACGAAAGCTCAGAGGCATGCAACAACATGGTAGTCATATCCCATTGCTCTTTAAAGAATTTGTTTTGCTTGTTACAGCCATGTGTTCTATCGCCGATAATGGGATGTAAAATATGACTGAAATGACGTCTTAACTGGTGCATGCGACCTGTTTTAGGTGTTGCTTCAACCAATGAATACCGTGATGTTGGATGTTTACCAAAAGCAACATTAACTTCTGCCCTTTGCAGTGTTTTAAAAGCAGTAAAGGCATCTTGCATCGTCCCGTTTTCTTTGGCTAACGGATAATCTATGTCCATTGTATCAGGCGTATAGCCACGTAAAATAGCGAGGTACTTTTTATCTGTCTCAGCATTCATAAATTGCTGATGCATAGCAACTTCAGAAGCCTTATCAAAAGCAAACAATAAGATTCCGCTTGTCTTTCTATCCAGCCGGTGCACCGGACTCACATGCTTTCCTACCTGATCTCTAAGTAGCTGCAAGGCAAACTCTGTAGCATCACGCGCAATAGATGATTGGTGAACCAGCAAGCCATGTGGTTTGTTGATCGCAATCAGATTTTCGTCCTCGTAAATAATCTCCAACATATTGGCGCGAAGATAAGGATATTATATTTTTGACGTAAGCGCCTATGCAAATAAATCAAAAGCCAGCCGGTAGGTATTGCAGTGTGCATCTACAATCTCTTTAATATCTGCAGAGTAACCACCACCCATGCTCACCTGCAAGGGCAAACCTTTATCTTTGCAGGCTTGCAAAACGATCCTGTCACGCTCTTTACAGGCGGCCTTACTTAAAGCCAACTTACCCAGCTTATCTGTTGATAGTACATCAACACCTGAGAGGTAAAAAACGAAATCAGGTTTTGACTTTTCAAACGCCTTTTTAAGATTAAGGTTTAAAAGCGATAGATAAGCTTCATCTGCCAGGCCATCTGGCAAGGCTACATCTAAATCTGAAAGCTCTTTTCTGAAAGGGAAATTTTTATCGCCGTGCATGGAAAAGGTAAACACTTTAGGCTCATTCTGGAAAATTTCGGCAGTACCATTTCCCTGATGCACATCTAAATCGATAATTAATATATGATTAGCTAAATTATTATTTAATAAATAGTTAGCAGCAACAGCCTGATCATTCAGCAAGCAAAATCCTTCACCCCAATTGCTGCCTGCGTGATGCGTTCCACCGGCGACATTAAAGGCTATACCTTGTTCCATTGCGTAATGCGTACCATCTATTGTACCTTGAACAATGCGGAGTTCACGCTCCAGCAATTGCGCAGTTAAGGGAAAGCCGATACGGCGTTGATCGCGTGGCGAAAGGGTTAAATCGCGCAATTGCTCCCAGTATTCCTTCTGATGGGTTAAGCGAACTATAGCTTCACTAACGCAATCGGGATGGAATAAATTTGCCTGCGATATGGTTCCTTCATGCAAAAGCTGACCTGGGATCAACTCATATTTCAGCATCGGAAAACGATGCCCTTCCGGCAAAGGATGCGCATACAATTCATGCCAGGCAATTTTAATCATTAGCTCAAAATCTCCTCTACGTGCTTTTCTATATTGGTACAAATCTGATCCACCGGCAAGTCGTTTGCATCCTGACCAAACGGATCTTCTATTTCTTCAGCTATCAGCTCCAAACTAGCTAATACATAGAGGATAAAGGGCACAATTAATACCAGATAATAACCCAAACTAAATACCCAACCAATTGGGATGGTTAACACATAAACGAAAATAAACTTCTTGATAAATACACTGTAAGAAAATGGAATCGGTGTATTTTTAATCCTTTCGCAGCCCCCACAAATATCCGTAAACTGGTTTACATCGTTAGTAAGCACAATCAACTGTTCCTGCGAAACCAAACCTCTTTCGAGCAGCTCGTAAAGTCTCGAAATCATACTACTGGCAATCTGGTTCGGAATATGCTTATGTTCTTCAACTTCGATTAAAAAGCTGTTTTTACCAAAATACTTTTTTTCCCTCAAATGCTCTTTCAAAGCAAATGCATATTTAGGAATGCCATATTCAAAAAACTTCACATCCTCCTCCGGCAGTTTCAGCGCTTTAATTTTCATCGCAAAATTGCGGCTTACATTGGTTAAACCGCCAAGTAGCTTGCGTCCATCCCACCACCTGTCGTAAGAAGTATTGGTTCTAAATACCAGCAGCATTGAGATTACAAACCCCAATAAACTGTGCATCATACCAATATTACTTACATAATCACTTTTAGACAGCTTGAATACTTTCAGCTCTAAAAATGAAATCAAGGCAGAAAATATAGCCACACTTAACATCAATGGCCAAAGCTTCCGAAAGGTGTCAGCTTTATGAATATGAAAAATAAAAGTAAACCAATCTTTAGGGTTGTAATTAATCATTTTAGGTGTTTTAATTTAGGTAGCGTCACTTTTTAAGCCCATTCGCAGTCTCAATATTACAAAAAAAGCAGGTAATGTTTCCAGTCCTGCTTGTTAAATAATTTACATGCTATGCGGTTTAATACTTTCACAAAAACTTAGTTATTAAACTTTATTTGGCTTGCTCACATAGTTATTGCCTTTTACAAAGAACCGCCAGGGCAGCAAGGCGTGCTCTTGCGCATATGCTATACCAACCCTTGGTGAAGCTGCAATTTCTTCGTCACTAAAGCGGATATTATGATCCTCTACCCAAATTTCATCGCCTCCCAAATGTTTTGCGTTAAAACCTTTATCAATGCCTAATGCTTTAGCTGCAGAGCCCGGGCCGGCAGCTATTGCCCCTTTTGTGCGAGGCATATTTCTGCGGGCTTCAATGATTTCGATACCAACCAGTGGTTCAACCCCTCTGATAAGCACAGCATGAGGCTCGCCTTCAACCGATGTTACGATGTTGAATAGATGGTGCATGCCATAGCAGAGATATACGTAAGCCACCCCGCCTTTTGCATACATGGCTTCTGTACGGTTTGTGCGCCGGCCGCCATACGCGTGCGAAGCCTTATCTTTTACCCCAAAGTACGCCTCTGTTTCGATAATTACACCAGCTGTAATCTCACCATCAATTTTGGTATACAACACTTTACCCAGCAGATCTTTTGCAAGCGCTACCACATCCTCGTTGAGGTAATATTCAGTTTGTAATTTCAAAAAAAATTATATTGATAAATTATTTAACAAAATAGCGATAACCTGTTCTAAATAAAGCTGATCTGTTTCATCAAACTTATTCAACACCTCACTATCTACATCTAATACGCCAATTACTTCGCTATTAACAATTAAAGGAAGTACAATTTCAGATTTCGATGCCGAAGCACAGGCAATATGCCCCGGAAATTCTTCTACATCGGGCACAATAATGGTTTTGGCCTGCGCCCATGAACTGCCACAAACACCTTTTCCTTTTTTAATACGCGTACAAGCAACAGGCCCTTGAAATGGCCCTAATACCAATTCATCCTGTTTCACAAGGTAAAACCCTACCCAAAACCAGTTAAACTGCTCTTTTAATGCTGCTGCAACATTAGCCATATTGGCTACAAAGTCGGTTTCACCATGCAACAAAGCCTCTATTTGCGGGATAATGGATTGATATTGCGTTTCTTTTGAGGTATTTCGGGTTATTGTTAAATCTTCTGCCATTTTAATAATCTATAACCAAAGTTAATCATGATTTACAATAAGCCATGCGCTTAAAGATTTAATGACGAAATTTTGAATGATAACCTATTCTTAAATTCGTTAGTTTTGGCAGTTGAAACCCCTAATGCTTTGATTACAGCCTTAACCATTACAAAATTCCGTGGCACTACCATTCCTTTTGCTTTTATAGGTATGGCAGTTTTACGCCTCCCGTTGTGGCTGAACCAAAAATGCCGTTTCTGGAAATTAATGGGCAGTGGCCAAAATGCGCAGGTAGACCTTGCTCCTGATTATAAACACTGGGCCATACTCACCACCTGGGATAATCAGGAAGAGTGCGATACTTTTTACAACAAATCACTGGTAATAAAATGGTTTAACTTTTTCGGAATGGAAAGCTGTACTATTTTATTAAAAACTTTATCAAGTCATGGGCAATGGTCTAAAAAAGAACCATTTATATCAAAAACAAAAAACACGATACATACCGGAAAGATCGCCGTAATAACCCGCGCAGCCATCCGCTTTAACCGATTGAAAGAATTTAAGCAAAACGTTAAAAGAGCAGCTAACGCTATGCGGGTTTCGCCCGGATTTATACTTTCAGCTGGCATTGGCGAAAACCCTTTTCTGGATCAGGCTACTTTTTCGATCTGGGAAAATGCCGAAAGTGTAAAAAACTACGCTTACAAAACATTCGACCACGCCGACGTAATTAAGCTTACCAGGGAGCGCGAATGGTATAAAGAAGAACTTTTTGCCCGTTTCGAAATTATAACTAGCTGGGGCCTCCTAAACGGCAAAGCCATCAGCGATTACCAACCATATATACAACCCCGATAACCATATCCTATTTTAAAATGAGAGTAATAGCAGAACTACCACACCCTGAATGTAAAATCACCATCTTTTCGATGAACCAGAAATACATTGTAAAATTTGAACAGGGCACCTTTGAGCAAAGCTATAAATTAGCTGAGCTGGATTTGAGTGGAGGAGGTGTAAATGATGTGTTCGAAATACTGGACGAAACATTTATCACAACAGTTATTGAACGTTTTAAATTGATGCGCACCGATTTTAGCGCAGCATACAATAGACATCAATATTAGCAGGATAAAACACTGGTTATATGCTACTTATCAAGTGAATCAGAATTATATTTTGACTTTCACAGCATTTTTAACTTCAAAAAACATCCATACATCAGGAATTAATTTAATCAAATAAACATAACTATCTGATATATTGATCAATAAACTTATTAACAAAATATAATTTTGGCTGCTTATTTTGCCAAATATATGGGAGGTTTGCACTAGATCGTCATTTCGAGAGTTCAGTTTTAGAAAAACAAAGGATTTGAGATGACATTTTGTAACTTTAGTAGCCTTTATGCAGTTTGGCCGGTCTTTGCAT
>Ga0308165_1000197_pt1 | contig 145321 bp, 122 predicted proteins | sample PhyWR2_FD_201032 | JGI IMG/M metagenome (GOLD analysis project Ga0308165, IMG submission 201032) | Phyllosphere microbial communities from UC Gill Tract Community Farm, Albany, California, United States - DLSLW.R2 | ecosystem: Host-associated > Plants > Phyllosphere > Unclassified | place...
CCCACAGCGCCGATGGTACTGCACTCGCGAGGGTGTGGGAGAGTAGGACACCGCCGGACACAACCACCCAGGATGGCCCGAGCAACGACGCCCGGGCCATCACTGCACCACCAACGAAACAGCCCCCACCTCAACACGAGCGCGGGGGCTGTTCCCGTTTAACCACCCACCACACCACCAACTACCACCCCCACCCAGAACCACAGCCCCCACACCCACGGGGGCTCCTGTCGTTAACCACCCACCCAGCAACTACCGCCCCCACACCCACGGGGGCTCCTGTCGTTAACCACCCACCCAGCAACTACCGCCCCCATAGAGCCAGAAACCGGATCCAACCAGTCCGAGGCAGGGGACTGGGCCTTTGATCAACTGTGCTGGGTGACCGGCGTCGGGAACCTGGCTTATTGCTGTGGCTTTTACGGCTCTCAAACGCGCCGGTACATCACGTGGAGGCCGACCAGGCCGTCGCCAGGGTGGTCGAAGGCCTCGGGGACTGTGCCGATGATCTCGAACCCGAGCGACTGCCAGAGGTGCACGGCAGGATGGTTGGAGGCGACGACCGCATTGAACTGGATGGCGTGGTATCCCTCGGCACGCGCCCACTCGATGACGTATTTGCCGAGGCGGCGGCCTGTCCCACGATTGCGATATCGAGGATTGACCAGGAACGATGCGGTGGCGATGTGGCTGCCCCGGCCGGGACGGTTCGGACCCATCTTCGCGGAGCCGAGCACGTCGTCGCCGTCGGTCGCGACGACCGTCCGCCCGGGTTCGGTCTCCATCCACCAGGGGCGTGCTTCGTCGAGGGTCTGCCCCGCGGGGAAGGAGTACGTGAATCCCTCCGCCATGATGTCCCGGTAGAACTCGTAGATCGCAGGCCAGTCTTCGTCGGTGGCTTTCCTGATCTCCATGGCGCCACCCTAGCCGAAAGAGCCCCCGCTGAAAGGGAAGGGGTGCCGCCGTGAGAACGGCGGCTCCCCTGGCGATGGCAGCGTTGCCGTGCAGGACGGCTTCCTGAGGCGCCTCAGGGGCGCGCTTGTCCGCCCCGCAGGTACACCGTGGTGGTGTGGGTGAAGAATTCGCGAGCGGCCTGGCCCTGTTCCTTGGGGCCGTATCCGCTCTTCTTGGCCCCTCCGAAGGGGACGTGCGGGTCGGCGCCCGCTGATTCCGAGTTGACGTGCAGCACGCCGACGTCGATGGTCTCCAGGGCTTCCAGCGCCAGGGTGAGGTCCTGCGTGAACAAGGCGGCCGAGAGACCGAACTCCGAGTCGCCGGCGAGAGCGAACGCTTCCGCGGGATCCGCTGCCCTCTGCACGGTGAGGACGGGGCCGAAGAGTTCATCCCGCCACACGGGTGCCTCTCCGGAGACTTCCAGGACCGTGGGTGGTACGAAGTGACCGGTTGGAGGCACGGGGGCATCGGGCCCTCCCACCAGGAGGCGGGCGCCGTTGGCGATCGCCTGCCGGACGGAGGCCAGGATGGAGTCCCGGGCTTGTGCGGTGATGACCGGCCCCAGGTCCATGCCGTCGGCGAGGGGATCACCGAGGCGCAGCGCGCCGACCCGAGCAGTGAGGCGTTCCAGGAAGGCATCCGCGATGGATTCTTCGACGATCAGCCGCGAGGTCGCGGTGCACTTCTGGCCGCTCGAGCGGAAGGCTCCCAGCAGGACCTGTTCCAAGGCGAGATCCAGATCGGCGTCCGCAAGGACGATGGCGGCGTTCTTGCCGCCCATCTCGGCCTGGACAGGGACCCCACGGGCGGCGGCCTGTCCTGCCAGGGCACGGCCCACCCCGGTCGAACCGGTGAAGCTGAGGCCGTCCACCTCGGGGTGGTCGACCAGGACGTCGCCGAGCGCTCCGGAGCCGAGGACCAGGTTGAGCACGCCGGCGGGAAGCCCCGCCTGGTCGAGAGCCTCCGCCAGCCGCACGGCGAGCAAGGGCACGGTGCTGGCCGGCTTCCACACCACCGTGTTGCCGTGGATCAGCGCGGGAGCGATCTTCCAGGCCGGAATCGCGATCGGGAAGTTGAAGGGCGTCACGACCGACACCACACCCAGGGGTTTCCGGGTGACCAGGATCCGCTCGCCCGCCCTGGGGGAGTGGAAGACCGTGCCGGCCTCACGCTCCGCCTCGGCCGCCTGATAGCAGAAGACCTGCGCGGCCCGGAGCACCTCGCCCTTGCCCTCGGGGAAGGTTTTGCCTTCTTCGCGGGCCAGTTCCGCACCCCACGCGTCAGCCTGGTGCTCGAGCACGACGGCGGCGCGCAGCAGGACGGCGCCACGTTCGGCGACGGGGGTGCGCGCCCAGCCGGCGGCCGCCGCGCGGGCGGCGGCGACGGCGTCGTGCACCTGCGCCTCGGTGGCCTGACGCCCCGAGGCGACCAGGTCGTCCGGGTGGCTCGGATTCCAGCTGTCCAGACGGACCCCGTGGCCTTCGATCCAGGCGCCGTCGATGTACTGTCGCAGGTCGATGCTCATCTCAGTCCTCCAGGAGTCGTCACTGCTCAGCGGAAGGCCGGGACGCCGGTGAGGTGGTTGCCCAGGACCAGGGTGTGGACCTCGTCCGTGCCTTCATAGGTGCGGACGGATTCCAGGTTGTTGGCGTGCCGCAGCGGCGAGTAGTCGAGGGTGATGCCGTTGCCGCCGAGGATCGTGCGGGCCTCGCGGCAGATCTCGATGGCCTCCCGGCAGTTGTTCAGCTTGCCCACGGAGATCTGGTGCGGCGCCAACTTGCCGGCGTCCTTCAGACGGCCCAGCTGGGTCGCCAGGAGAAGACCCTTGTTGATCTCCAGCGCCATGTTGACCAGTTTCTCCTGTGTGAGCTGGTAACCGGCCAAAGGGCGGTCGAACTGGAGGCGCTGCTGGGAGTACTCCAGCGCCGTGAGGTAACTGTCCCGGGCGGCGCCCATCGCACCCCAGGCGATGCCGTACCGGGCCTCGTTGAGGCACTCGAACGGGCCCCGCAGGCCTTTGGCGCCGGGCAGCAGCGCCGTGGCGGGCAGCCGGACCTCGCTCAGCTCCAGATCGCACTGGACCGAGGCCCGCATGGAAAGCTTCGGCTGGATGGGGGTGGCGGTGAATCCCGGGGTGTCGGTGGGGACGATGAAGCCGCGGACGCCGTCGTCGGTCATGGCCCAGATGATCGCGATCTGCGCGAGAGTCGCCAGACCGATCCAGCGCTTGGAGCCGTTGATCACCCATTCATCGCCCTCCTGGCGGGCGAAGGTCTTCATGCTGCCTGGATCGGAGCCGGCGGTCGGTTCGGTCAGGCCGAAACAGCCGATGATCTCGCCGGCCGCCATGCGGGGGAGGTATTCGTTCTTCTGTTCCTCGCTGCCGTGCTTGTGGATGGCGCTCATGGCGAGGGAGCCCTGGACGCTCACGAACGTGCGCAGACCCGAATCTCCGGCTTCCAGTTCCAGCGCGGCGAGGCCGTACTCGACCGCGGTCCGGCCCGGGCAGCCATAGCCCTTGAGGTGCATGCCGAGCAGGCCCAGCTCCGCCATCTCCGGGATGATCTCCACCGGGAACACGGCATCCTCGTACCAGCGCGCTATGCCGGGCCGGATCCGCCGGTCCACGAACTCCCGGACGGTGTCCCGGAAGGCCAGTTCGGCGGGGGTGTAGAGGGAGTCGATGTCGACGAGGTCGTAGATGCTCATGGTCTCTCCGTGGGGTGTGACGGCGGTCATGGCCTCCACGGTACTGAGCGGCCTGCCGTGCTTCATTGGTCAGTTTGTCTCGACTACAGTGAGTTTTGGTTGAAACGACCACACTCCGCGAAGGAGCCGTCACCCGGAGCGCAAGGAAGCGACACGATGATCAGCCTGGCCCATCTGCAGACCTCCCTGGGCGCGCGGCTCACGACTCTCGACGGCAAGCCTCCGGCGGCACGGACCGTCTCGGGTGTGCACATCTCGGAACTCGACGACCCCACGCCCTACCTCGAGGGCGGGGAACTGCTGCTGACCACCGGCATCCCGTTCCGGGGTCCGGCTCCGAGGACGCACGAGTACGTGGCGCGGCTCGGCGGTCACGGGGTGTCCGCTCTTGGGCTGGGCCTCGGCGCGGGTCTCGATGAGGTTCCGGTGGCACTCGTCGAAGCGTGCCGGGGACAGGGCGTGGAACTCCTGATCGTGCCCGATGGTGTGCCTTTCATGGATGTCTCCCGGGCCTACTGGGACCTCGTGGCCCGGCTCGGTCAGTCGGATCTGGTCGCGAGTCTGGGCACGCAGACCGCTCTCGCCCGCGCCGCCGCCCGGCCGGACGCTCTGGCCTCCGTCGTCCGCGCGCTGGCGCAGGCTCTCGGTGGCTGGGCGGCCTACCTGCCCGTGGAAGACGCTTCTCCCACCGTCTGGCCCGACAGCACGCGCCCTCTCCTGCCGCAGCTCCGGCAGGAGACCGCCCGGCTGAATCTCCGGGGACTCAGATCGGCCGCGACGTTCCAGGTGCACGGCGCCGACGTCGTGGCTCACCCTGTTCTGGTCGGTCAGAGGATCGCGGGTGTCCTGGCCATCGGGGCGGGTCGCACGCTGACCCGGGCCGACCGCCAGGTCATCCAGACGGTCTGCGTGCTGCTCTCCCTGAAGGCGCAGCAGGACGAGGAGGCGGACCGTCGCACGGGCCTGCTGCACGCCGCGGTGGCCCGGCTGATCATCGGCGGCCACCTCGAAGCCGCACGGCTCCTGGCGGGGGACATCGGGGTCGGCCTGCCCACAGGCCGGATCCGGCTGCTGCTCGTGTCGGGCCTGCCGGAAGGGGCATCGGACCGGGAACTGTCCGCCGTCCTCGGAACGCTCGATGGCGGACCCGCGATCGAGGCGGGAGCCCTCCGGCTGCGGTGCACTGAAGGCGAGGTCGAGATCTGTCTGGTCGACGACGACGACGCCGCCCGCCTCCCGGCCGGCCGCGCGCCGGGGGAGGGGCCCGGCGTCGTCGTGCGGGCGGTGCTGAGCGCGCCGCTCACGCCGGCTCAGGTCCCCGGACGCCTCGACGCGCTCCGCGAGGTTCTGGCGCAGGCGGCACCCGGTGCCCTGACGCGGCCGCCGGTGAGCCCACTCGACCCACGCGCCTCAGGGTGGGTGGAGACGCTGCGCGCCCAGGAACGAGGGGATCTGCTTGCAACCGTCCAGTGTTACCTCCGGAACCGCGGCCAGTGGGAGCCGGCGGCGCGGGAGCTGGGCATCCACCGGAATTCGTTGCGGCACCGGATCGGGATCGCGCAGCGGCTCCTCGGCGCCGAACTCGATGATCCGGATGTGGCGGCGAACCTCTGGCTCGCGCTCAGGGCTTCTTGACCCCGGGCGTCCTGACGGCAGGCCTCCTGAACCTGCTCAGGAGTCCAGCCACTCCCGCAGCCGGTCTGAATGCTCGCCCAGCGCCGGCGGAGCCTGGGTGGGGGCGGAGAACGCCGGGGTCCACGAGATCGGATGCCGGACCTGGCGTCCCACCGTGGAGCCCGATGCGTCTTGGACCTCGATGGTGGGGTTGAGACCCAGTTCTTCGGCGTAGGAGATCCCCTCGTCGATGCCGGACACGCGGCCCGCGGGGATGCCCGCCGAGGTGAAGGCCTGTTGCCACGCTGACGCGGTGTCGGTGGCCAGCGCGGTCTCCAGGTGGCGGGTGAGTTCCTCCCGGTGGGCCACCCGGGCCGAGTTGGTGTTGAACCGTTCGTCCTCGGCCAGGGCGTCCAGTCCGAGCAGGGAGGCCAGCCGGCCGAACTGCGCGTCATTGCCACACGCGACTGCGAGGGGGCCGTCGGCGCAGTTCAGGAGCTGGTACGGCGCGATGGACGGGTGATCGTTCCCCATCCGCCGCGGGACCACCCCGGCGCCGAGATACGCCTGCGCTTGATTGGCGAGCGCGCCCTGCAGGCTGGAGAGCAGGTTGACCTCCAGATGCGCACCGCGGCCGTCGCGGTGCCGTGCGGTGAGAGCCGCCAGGATGCCCAGGGTCGCGTCCTTCGCGGTCAGCACGTCCACGAGCGCGACGCCCGCCTTCATGGCCGGGCCGTCCTGCTCGCCCGTGATGCTCATGAGCCCGCCGAGGGCCTGGACGACGAAGTCGTAGCCCATGAGTCCCGCGCCGCCCGCGCTGCCGAAGCCCGAGATGGAGGCGTAGATGAGTCCGGGATTCTCCGCAGAGAGTTCCTCATACCCGAGACCGAGACGGGCCATGCCACCCGGCTTGAAGTTCTCCACCAGCACGTCGGCGCGGCGGGCCAGCTCGCGGGCGAGCCGAAGGTCGCCGTCGTCGCCCAGGTCCAGGCAGAGCGACTGCTTGTTCCGGTTGACGCTTTCGAAATAGGTGGAACCGGTGGCGGAGAAGGGCGGCCCCCAGCTGCGGGTGTCGTCCCCGGTGCCGGGACGTTCAACCTTGATGACTGTGGCACCCAGATCGGCGAGGGTCATGGTGGCGAGGGGGCCCGCCAGGACTCGGGAGAAGTCGGCCACGAGGAGGCCCTCGAGGGGCAAAGATCCGCTCTGTTCGGTCATGAAAGCCGTCCTCTCGAGGCATCAAGCGGGGGTGGAGTGAGGTCTGGAACACACCCTAAGGAAGGCTGCGACGGGCCGCAGTGGGCGAAAGCGACGGGCGCTGGACGGATCATCCAGTGTTTCGTCCGTGTGACAGTTTCAGAAAATTTTTGAACGTCATTCATAAATCCTCTTCCCTTCGAGGTGATGGGCGACTATCGTCTCGATGTGGCGTAGAACACATTTCGCCCCGTGGCCGGAACACCACCCGGCAGAATTCCCGGACCGGTCCGCCGGTCCGGCCGAACCTTCCGGTCACTCCGGGCGGCCTCCGCAAGGAGCCGTCCGCCTCCCCACAAGAAAGTCTCCCCAAGATGTCCCAGAACACTCCTCGCCTCCGGCGAACGCTCGGCCTCTGGTCAATCGTCGGCCTCGGCGTCGGCTACATGACCCTCACCACGGTCTTCGACACCTTCGGGATCGTGTCCGAAGAGACCAACGGCGTCGTGCCGACCGCCTATCTGGTCGCTCTCATCGCTCTGCTCTTCACGGCCATCAGTTACGGCCGCATGACGCGGGTCTTCCCCTCCTCCGGCTCGGCGTTCACCTACACCTCGGAGACCATCCACCCGAATGTCGGCTTCCTGGTCGGCTGGACGTCCCTCATGGATTACTTGCTCCTGCCCCTGGTGAACGCGCTGATCGTCCGCACGTATCTGACCTCGATCTTCCCGGATGTGCCGGAGTGGATCTGGGTGGTCCTGTACGTCGCGATGATCACCCTGCTGAACCTCTGGAGCATGACGAGCACATCCCGTATCAACGGACTTCTGGTGGTGTTCTCCACCGTCCTGATCGTCGTGTTCCTGGTGCTGGCGTGGAATGCCCTGCAGAACGGCGCGGGCACCGGCACCCCGTTCACGACGCAGCCGTTCTTCCATGACGGCGTGGACACGAGTTCCGTGATCGCGGGGGCCACCGTGGTGTGCTTCTCCTTCATCGGCTTCGACGCCATCACCATGTACTCCGAGGAAGCCAAGGATGCCAACACGGTGCCCCGGGCGATCGTGATCGCGCTGCTCATCGGTGGCCTGGTCTTCTTCGTGGCCGCCTGGTTCAGTCAGGCGACGTTCCCCACGGTGGAAGGGTTCGAGAACACCGACGAGTCCCTCCTCCCGCAGATGGCACTGAAGGTGGGCGGGCAGTTCTTCCAGATCCTCTTCACCGCGGCATCCTTCGCGGCCGCCGTTGCCTCCAGCCTGTCCTCCCACGCCTCCGTGTCCCGCATGATCTACGTGATGGGACGCAACGGCAAGGGCGTGGTCTCCCGCTTCTTCTCCTTCATCCACCCGAAGACGCACACGCCGTTCAACGCCATCCTGTTCGTCGGCGCCGTGTCACTGCTGGCCATTCCGCTGTCCCTGGACTTCGTGGCCTCCATGATCAACTTCGGCGCACTGATCGCGTTCACGTTCGTGAACGTCACGGTGGTGGTGTACTTCGTATTCATCAAGAAGGACCGGACGGGGCCGGCAGCGATTCTCCGCAACATGGTCCTCCCGGTGATCGGCATGATCCTGACGGGCGTGCTCTGGTACTTCCTGTCCGACGAGGCGCGGCTGTACGGCGCGATCTGGCTCGGCGCGGGCTTCGTGGTCCTGCTGGTCATCACGCGGGTGTTCCGTCGTCCGCTCAGTGTCCGCATGGAGGACGAGGAGATCGCCGAAGTCACGGGCGAGGAGCTCGGTCAGGCGGCTCGCTGACGTCGTCACGCGACACCGGCCGGTTCCCTCCGAGGGCGCCGGACAGACTGCCGGGGCATGCTGCGGAGCGTGCCCCGGCAGTAGTGTGTCCGGCGTCGCGCGTCCGCGGAGTGGCGCGGCTCACGGCCCTCCCGTCGCCTAGAATGGAAGGGATTGTGCCGGGCGGAGTCCCGGGGAAAAACCAAAGAGGCGAAGAGATCGACTGCGTGCGGCGCTGGTCGGCTCGCACAAGGAGGAATCCACCATGGCAGAGCACGACGGCGGCCGGCGAAGCGGCCGGAATTTCGGCCCCCAGGGCAACCGCAAGCCTTTCGGCGACCGCAATTCGCGGGATGGCGAGCGTCGCGGTGGCTTCGGCGATCGCAAGCCCTACGGTGATCGTCCTCAGCGTGACGGCGAGCGCCGTCCGTATGGTGACCGTCCGCAGCGCGATGGTGAGCGCCGCTGGGAGGACCGCGGCGAGCGGCGCCCGTATGGTGACCGTCCTCAGCGTGACGGTGAGCGCCGTCCGTATGGCGACCGCAAGCCGTTCGGTGACCGACCTCAGCGTGACGGTGAGCGCCGTCCGTACGGTGACCGTCCGCAGCGCGACGGCTATGGCCCGCGTCGCGATGACCGTCGCGATGACCGTGGTTCGTTCGGCGAGCGCCGCTCCTTCGGTGACCGTCCGCAGCGGGATGGCGAGCGCCGCTCCTTCGGTGACCGTCCGCAGCGGGATGGCGAGCGGCGCCCGTACGGTGACCGTAAGCCCTTCGGCGATCGCCCCCAGCGTGATGGTGAGCGCCGCTGGGAGGACCGCGGCGACCGCCGCCCGTATGGTGACCGGCCCCAGCGTGATGGCGAGCGTCGTCCGTACGGTGACCGTCCCCAGCGTGAGGGCTACGGCCGAGGCCGCGATGACCGTCGCGATGACCGTGGTTCGTTCGGTGAGCGCCGCTCCTTCGGTGACCGTCCGCAGCGTGATGGTGAACGTCGCCCGTATGGCGGCCGTCCGCAGCGTGATGGCGAGCGTCGCTCCTTCGGCGACCGCAAGTCCTTCAGTGACCGTCCCCAGCGTGAGGGCTACGGGCGTGACCGTGACGACCGTCGTGACGACCGCCGTCGTGACGACCGTGGGGGAGAGCGCCGCTGGGAGGACCGGGGCGGGAACCGCCGCGACGATGACCGGCGCTCCTTCTCGCGCCGCGACGACGCCGGCAACGGTCCTCGCGACTCGTACGGCCGCTCGATCAACCCGGCCGATCTGCGCTCGTCCAACCGCCCGGACCGCGAGCGTTCCCCGGAGATCGACGAGGACGTCACCGGGCGCGAGCTGGACCGCGGCACCCTCGGTGAGCTCCGCTCCCTCGAAAGCCGCAACGGCACGTTCGTCGCCCAACACCTGGTGATGGCCGGACGCTACTTGGAGGAGGACGCCGAGCTGGCCTACCAGCACGCGCTCGCCGCGAGCCGCCGCGCCGGCCGTCTGGCGTCCGTCCGCGAAGCCGTCGCCATCACCGCGTACACCGCCGGTCACTACGCCGAGGCCCTCAGCGAATTCCGCACCTTCCGCCGCATCTCCGGTTCCAATGTGCACCTCCCGCTCATGGCGGACTCCGAGCGTGGCCTCGGCCGTCCGGACAAGGCGCTGGAACTGGCTCGCAGCGAAGACGCCCAGGACCTGGATGCTCCGGGCAAGGTGGAGCTCGCCATCGTCGCTTCGGGCGCCCAGGCCGACAAGGGTGACTTTGCCGCTGCCCTGGCCGAGCTCGAGATCCCGCAGCTCGACATCAACCGGGCGTTCTCCTACAGCCCGCGCCTGTTCCGTGCCTACGCTGACGCTCTCGTCGCCGCGGGCCGCGAGGACGAGGCCGCCCGCTGGGCCCGCCAGGCGCTCGTCGCCGAGGAAGCGCTCGGCGTCGGTCAGTTCGCGGAGCCCGAGATCTTCGATCTGGTGGGCGACGACGAGGAAGAGGAGCGCCGCCACGCCTCCTCCGAGGAGGACGACGCGGACTCTGAAGACGACGCAGCCTCCGACGACGCCCCGGAGACCGGCTCCGAGGACGAAGCTGCCTCCGACGACGAGACCGAGGTCTTCGTCGACGAAGCCGACGGTCTGGTCGAGCAGCCCGCACCCGCGGACACCGAGGACGATTCCGCCGAGGAGCCGGACAACGGTTCCGAGGGCGAGTCCCAGGACCGCTGAGCATGACCCTGCCGAGCACTTCCGCACTGATCGACCGCTTCGACGCGATCCTCTCGGATCTGGACGGTGTGGTCTACGCCGGACCGTCCGCGATCCCGGGCGCCGTCGAAGCGCTGTCCGGTCTCGCGGACCGGGGGGTGGGGCTGGCGTATGTGACCAACAACGCCTCCCGCTCCCCGGAGCAGGTCGCTGAGCACCTGCGGGAGCTCGGCGCTCCGGCCACCGCGGAACAGATCATCACCTCCCCGCAGGCGGCCGCCCGGCTGCTCGCGGAACGTCTGGCGCCGGGCTCCCGGGTTCTCATCACGGGCAGCACGGCGCTCGCCGCGGAAGTCTCGGAGGCAGGCCTCGAACCGGTCTGGAAGGCCACGGACGAGCCACAGGCCGTGGTCCAGGGCTTCGACCCCGGGCTCGGCTGGAAAGACCTCGCGGAAGCGTCCTACGCCGTCGCCACGGGCATCCTCTGGGTCGCGACCAACACGGACCTGTCCATTCCACAGGCCCGCGGCATCGCTCCGGGGAACGGAACCCTGGTCGCCGCCGTGCGGGCCGCGACGGGCGTGACGCCGCTCGTGGCGGGCAAGCCGGAGGTCCCGCTGTTCCACGCGGCCGCCGCCCGGCTGTCGTCCTCGCGGCCCGCCGTCGTCGGTGATCGTCTCGACACCGACATCCTGGGCGGCAACCGCGCCGGCTTCGCCACGATCCAGGTGCTCACCGGCGTCAACACGGCGCGGGATGCGCTGAACGCGCTCACCCTCGAGCGCCCCACCCATCTGATCGCGGAGCTGGGGGCGCTGTACCGCCCGTACCCGGAGACGATGCACGACGACGGCGTGTGGCGCGTCGGCGAGGCGTCCGCCGTCGTGGAGGGAGACCGCGTGGTGGTCACCGCCGAGGAGGACTCACTGGACGGCTGGCGTGCCGCCTGTGCCGCCTGGTGGTCCGCCGTGCCCGAGACGGAGTCCGCCACCGACCCCGGGCTGGTCTGGCGCACTCGCTGAGGCGCCGGGCCGCCGGTGGCCGCATGACGTGACGCCGTGACCCCTGACCTCGTTACGATGGGGACTGATGGATGCCGAGGAGATCACCGTGGATGAGCACGCCGACGACGGGATGAGCGCCGACGGGATGGGCCCTGTGCAGGACCCTGCCGTGGCCCAGGTGCTGTCGGCCCTGGAGGAACTGGAGGACGCCCCCTTGGAGGAGCACCCCGCCGGGCTGGACCGCATCCACGACGCCCTGGGTTCCCTGCTGGACGGCCCTCTGGTGCCCGGGATCCAGCCGCGATGACCCGGCTCGATCAGGAACTCACCCGCCGCGGTCTGGCCCGTTCCCGCACGGAGGCGGCGCGCCTCATCGCCGCGGGACTCGTCAGCAGCGCCGGTCAGGTGCTGGCGAAGGCCTCGGTGAGTGTGACGGAGGCGACCGAGCTGAGAGTCGCGGAGAGCGGCATCACGGAGTTCGTCTCGCGTGCCGGCCACAAGCTGCGCGGCGCCCTCGACGCCTTTCCGGAGGTCTCGGTCACCGGGAAGAGGTGCCTGGACGCCGGCGCCTCGACCGGCGGGTTCACGGACGTCCTCCTGAGGGCGGGCGCCCGGGAGGTCGCCGCCGTCGACGTCGGCCATGACCAATTGGTCGAGGAGCTGCGGCAGGATCCTCGCGTGCAGGTCTTCGAGGGCATGAACGTGCGGTACCTCCAGGCCGCGGACATCGGGGGAGAAGCCGCCCTCACCGTCGCCGATCTGTCGTTCATCTCGCTGACTCTCGTCATGAAGCCCCTCGCCGCGTGCACCTCGCCGGGCGGCGAGCTGGTCCTCATGGTCAAGCCGCAGTTCGAGGTCGGACGGGAACGTCTGTCCCGCACGGGGGTGGTGACCAGCACGGAGCAGCGCCGCGAAGCCGTGGGCCGAGTGGCGCAAAGCGCCGTTGACGCCGGCCTGGTGCTCCGTGGTCTGGCCGAAAGCCCTCTGCCGGGTCAGGACGGGAACCACGAGTACTTCCTGTGGCTGGCACGCCCGGACGGCTCGGATGCTGTGCCTGCCGGAAGCGACATGCCTAAGATCGACCCAGGTGATGTCACCGCTCCGGTCCGGACCGGAGTGCCGGTGGCGGAACTCCTCACGACCATCTGGCCGGCGCACCAGGCCGGGCCGAACCACTAGGAGCGGGTATGAGCCGGCGGATCCTCGTCTTCGCCCACACGGGGCGCGAAGAGTCCCTCAAGGCTGCCCGCGAAGCCTGCCTGGAACTGACGTCCAGTGGCCTGATCCCCGTCATGAATCCTGCCGAGCGCCAGGACATGGAGGACTACTTCGGGGACCGGGACACGCCCACCGAGATCCTGGGACAGGACTGCGAGCTGGACGGGATCGAACTCGGCATGGTGCTGGGCGGTGACGGAACGATCCTGCGGGCCGCCGAGATGGTGCGGGAGATCAACATCCCGTTGCTCGGCGTCAACCTGGGCCACGTCGGATTCCTGGCCGAAAGCGAGCGGGCGGACTTGAAGGACACCGTCCGGTGGATCGCGCGCAAGGACTACGTGGTCGAGGAGCGGATGACCATCGACGTGCAGGTCTGGGTCAAGGGCCGGCGCATCTGGCACACCTGGGCGCTCAACGAGGTGTCGCTGGAGAAGGGCAATCGCGAGCGGATGCTCGAAGTCGTCATGGAAGTGGACGAACGCCCCCTGACGTCCTTCGGCTGCGACGGCGTGGTCATGGCGACCCCCACGGGCTCCACGGCGTACGCGTTCTCCGCGGGCGGCCCTGTGGTGTGGCCCGAGGTCGAGGCGCTCCTCATGGTCCCCATCAGCGCCCATGCGCTGTTCGCGAAGCCGCTCGTGGTCTCGCCACGCTCCCGTCTGGCGGTGGAGGTGCTGACCCGCACCGACGCCCACGGGGTCATCTGGTGTGACGGCCGGCGTTCTCTGGACCTCCCCCCGGGCGCCCGTATCGAGGTCACCCGTTCGGACACCCCGGTCCGTTTGGCCCGGACCCATCAGACGCCGTTCTCCGCACGGCTGGTGAGCAAGTTCGAACTGCCCACGAGCGGCTGGCGTGGCCCCATGCATCAAGTCCACCCCGTGGCCACGGGACAGGTTCCGATGGTCGACCAGTCCGTCCTCGACCGTCCCGTCCCCGGCGGGCAGGACGAACCACAGAACAGCACCCCGGTGCCCAGCCCGAAACACCTGTGAACCGCGCCGACAGGCCGGCCGCGCAGGGGAGACGAGACGAAAGCACAGCATGATTGAAGAAATCCGCATCAGGGACCTCGGCGTCATCACGGAAGCGAGGCTCCCGCTGGGCCCCGGGCTCAGCGTGGTGACCGGCGAGACCGGCGCCGGCAAGACCATGGTGGTCACCGCCGTCGGGCTGCTGCTGGGCGCCCGGGCCGACGCCGGCGCGGTGCGGGTGGGCGCCAAGGCCGCCAGTGTCGAGGCGACGGCTCTGCTGCCGGAAGGTCATGCGGCCCTGGAACGGGCCGAGGAAGCCGGCGCCGAGGTCGAGACCAGCGACCAGGGCGCCGAGCTGCTGCTGGCGCGCAGCGTCAGCATGGAAGGCCGGTCGCGTGCCTACCTGGGCGGGCGCTCCGCCCCCGTCGGGGCTCTGGCCGAAGTGGGGGAGCGCCTGCTCGTGATCCACGGTCAGACGGACCAGATCCGGCTGAAGAGCTCCGCTGCGCAACGGGAAGCCCTCGACAAGTTCGGCGGCCCGGCGCTCGGGAAGGCGCTGACCGCGTACCAGGACTGCTATCAGGCGTACCGCGCGGCCGAGAAGGAACTCGCCGAGCTGCAGGCCGCGGAGCGGGAACGGCTGCGCGAGGCGGAAGCGCTCGACGCCGCTCTCACCGAGATCGACGCCGTCGCCCCCGAACCGGGGGAGGACGAACGGCTCAAGGCCGAGTCGGTCAAACTCGCCCATGTGGAGCAGCTGCGGATCGCGGCGGGGACCGCGCAGGGCGTCCTCAGCGGCGACGACTACTCCGAAACCGGTGACGCGCTGCAGCTGCTCACCGCCGCGCAGCGGACTCTGGAACAGGTGTCCCAGCATGACGCGACGCTGGAAGCCCTCGCCTCGCGCGTCGCGGAGACCGCCGTGGTTCTGGAGGACATCGCCTCGGAACTCGCGCACTACTCCGCCGGGCTGGAGACCGAAGGCCCGGAGCACCTCGCGGCGTTGGAGGCCCGGCGTGCCGAGCTCTCCAAGCTGGTGCGGAAATACGCGCCCAGCATCGACGAGGTCCTGGAATGGGCCGAGACGTCCCGCGTCCGGCTGGAGGAGCTCCAGGGGGACACCGAGCGCATCGAGGCTCTGCAGGCCCAGGTGGAAGGCCGGAGGGCCGAGCTGGCTCAGTTGGCGGCCGAACTCCACGAGCTCCGCGTGAGGGCCGCCGGTGAGCTCGCCGAGCGTGTCAGCGCGGAACTCGCCGCGCTGGCCATGAAGGATGCCCGGCTGCACGTCCAGGTCGAGGAGGCGCCGGAACCGGGCCCCCACGGCCAGGACCAGATCGCGATCCTTCTGCAGCCCCACGCCGGGGCTCCGGCGCGGCCCGTCGGCAAGGGCGCGTCCGGCGGTGAACTCTCCCGGGTCATGCTCGCCATCGAGGTGGTGCTCGCGGAAGTCGACCCGGTGCCCACGTTCGTCTTCGACGAGGTGGACGCCGGGGTGGGCGGGCGTGCCGCCGTCGAGATCGGACGGAGGCTGGCGATGCTCGCCCGTCACGTCCAGGTGCTGGTGGTCACCCACCTGCCCCAGGTGGCGGCCTTCGCCCACCAGCATGTGCGGGTGATCAAGAACAGTGTCCGGGGCGCCGACGGCGGCCTGGACAGCGGCTTCACCTCGAGCGATGTGGAAGTGCTCGATGATGATGCCCGTGTGGTGGAACTGGCCCGCATGCTCGCGGGTCAGGAGGAATCCGAATCCGCGCGTGCTCACGCGCAGGAACTTCTGGACGATGCGCGGCAGTTCACAGCATCGACCATGGCCTGAGAAAGACAAAGGGTGATAGGCTTGAACTCCGTGGTGCAGCGATCCAATTCCCGTGTAAATTCCCGCTTCCAGGACTCCGGCAAGATCACCAAACAGATCTTCGTGACCGGCGGTGTGGCTTCCTCCCTCGGCAAGGGCCTGACTGCTTCAAGTCTGGGTCATCTTCTCCGGGCTCGTGGCCTTTCGGTCACCATGCAGAAGCTCGATCCCTATCTGAATGTCGATCCTGGAACGATGAATCCGTTCCAGCACGGCGAAGTCTTCGTCACCGATGACGGCGCCGAGACCGATCTGGACATCGGACACTATGAGCGCTTCCTGGATGAGAATCTGGACGGCTCCGCCAACGTGACCACCGGCCAGGTGTACTCCACCGTCATCGCCAAGGAGCGCCGCGGCGAATACCTCGGCGACACGGTGCAGGTCATCCCTCACATCACGGACGAGATCAAGCGCCGCATGCGCCTGCCTGCCGAGCCGACGGCCGGGCATGAGGTCCCTGATGTCATCATCACCGAGATCGGCGGCACCGTCGGCGACATCGAGTCGCAGCCGTTCCTCGAGGCCGCCCGTCAGGTCCGCCAGGACGTCGGACGGGGCAACGTCTTCTTCCTGCACGTATCCCTGGTCCCGTACATCGGCCCGTCTCAGGAACTGAAGACCAAGCCGACGCAGCACTCCGTGGCCGCGCTGCGCTCCATCGGCATCCAGCCCGAGGCCATCGTGATCCGCTCCGACCGTGAGGTGCCGGAGGCCATGCGCGAGAAGATCGGCCGCATGTGTGACGTGGACAGCGACGCCGTCGTCAACGCCGCGGACGCCCCCAGCATCTACGACATCCCCAAGACCCTGCACGCCCAGGGCCTGGACTCCTACATCGTGCGTGCACTGGACCTCCCGTTCAAGGACGTGGACTGGAGCAAGTGGGACAAGCTGCTCGAAGCGGTCCACAACCCGCGCCACGAGGTCGAGATCGCCCTGGTCGGCAAGTACATCGACCTGCCGGACGCCTACCTGTCCGTGACCGAGGCCTTGCGTGCCGGCGGTTTCGCCAACAACGCCAAGGTCAAGATCCGCTGGGTCCCCTCGGACACCTGCGAGACCGAGGCCGGCGCGAAGGCCGCGCTGGCCGGCGTCGACGCCATCTGTGTTCCGGGTGGCTTCGGCATCCGTGGCCTGGAAGGCAAGCTCGGCGCGCTCAAGTTCGCCCGTGAGTCCGGTCTGCCGGCGCTGGGCCTGTGCCTGGGCCTGCAGTGCATGGTCATCGAGTACGCCCGCAACGTGGTCGGCCTGGAAGGCGCGTCCTCCTCGGAGTTCGAGCCGGATTCCAAGTACCCGGTCATCGCCACGATGGAAGAGCAGATCGACATCGTGGACGGCAAGGGCGATCTGGGCGGCACCATGCGCCTGGGCCTCTACCCGGCCGTGCTGACCGAGGGTTCCGTGGTCGCGGAGACCTACGGCGCCACCGAGGTGGGCGAGCGTCACCGTCACCGCTACGAGGTGAACAACAAGTTCCGTCCGCAGATCGCCGACGCCGGCCTGGTGTTCTCCGGCACGTCCCCGGACGGCAAGCTCGTGGAGTTCGTCGAGCTTCCGCGCGATGTCCACCCGTACTACGTGGCCACCCAGGCCCACCCGGAGCTGAGCTCCCGCCCGACCCGGCCGCACCCGCTCTTCGCGGGTCTGGTGCAGGCCGCTCTGGTCCACTCCGGTGCGCTGGAGACCGCTGCCAAGTAAGGCGCCACCTCAGCAGGGTTTCCGCGAAGGGCGGGTGGCCCGGTCAGACCGACCGGGCCACCCGCCCTTCGTCATCTCCGGCTGAAGCACTTGTTAATCCAATGACTGGAATATTAGGCTGGGGCCATGAGTCAGCCTCACGTTCCCGCAACCCGGCCCGCGATCCCCGCCGGGCGTGATCTCACCCTGGACCTCGCTCGGGTGGCCTGTGTCCTGGTGGTCGTCTTCGTGCATCTCGTCCTCGTGGGGGTGGGGCGCAACCCGGACGGCTCCCCGCTCATCGACAGTCCGGTGACCGGATCGCGCTGGGTGGCCCCGGTGTCCTGGGTCGCGGAGATCATGCCGCTCTTCTTCGTGGTGGGCGGGTTCGCGGCCAAGACGGGGTGGGAGTCCGCGCAGGCCCGAGGAGAAAGCCCCGGCCGTTTCGTCCGATCCCGGCTGGCACGCCTGGCCCGTCCCGCGCTCCCGCTCTACTGCTTCCTTGCCTTGGCGCTTCTCGTGGTCAAGGTGATCGGTCTGGACCCGGCGCTCGTGAGTGCGGTGGAAATCCCCGTCGGCTCGGTCCTCTGGTTCCTCGGGGCCTATCTCCTGGTGCAGTCGCTGGCTCCGTGGATGATCCGCTGGCACGAACGTGCTCCGTGGCGCACCCTGAGTGTGCTCCTCGCGGCGGCGCTGCTGGTCGACATCATCCGCCTGGTGGTCGGCATCTGGGCGCTCGGACTCGGCAAGATCGATCTCAACGGCTATGGCACGGGGGACGAGCTGTTCGGCATCCCCAACGTCGCCTTCGTCTGGCTGTTCGCACAGCAGATCGGTTTCTGCCTCAAGGACGGCTGGTTCTCCCGTCTCAGCTGGTGGCAGCTGCTCTGCGTGGTGGCCCTCGGATTCCTCGCCATCGGCGCCCTGGTGGGCTTCGGCTCCTATTCCACGAGCATGCTGAGCAATCAGTGGCCGCCGACCACCCCGATCGCCGTCCTCGCGCCCATCCAAGCCGCGCTCTTCACGCTGCTGCGCCGACCGCTCACCGCTCTCATGCGGCTGCGCTGGCTGCAGGCCGTGGTGTTCGCCGCCGGCTCCCGTCTCATGACCATCTACCTGTGGCACGTCACGGCGATCGTCGTCCTCACCGGGATCCAGCTCCTCCTGCCGCTGCCCATGCCGGCCCCCGGTTCGACCGCGTGGTGGCTGACCAGGCCGCTCCTCATGGTGGCCGTCTTCGCCGTGGTCTGGGTGATCTCGCTCGGGACGGCGCGGCTCGAGCGGCCGGTGCCGGAGCCGGCCGGCAGTCGTGTCAGTCCTGCGGCGACCGTCGCCGCCGTCGTGCTCTTCGTCCTCCCGTCGATCGGCATCTCCGCCTACGGTCTGGACCTGCCGCTCGCCATCGGAGCGGTGCTGTGCACGGCGGTGTCGCTCCTGCTGATCGTTCCGCGGGGGAGCGCGGAAGCATCGCGCCCGACGACGGCGGGCAGCGTCGCTGCCTGAGCCGGCCACCGGACGCTCCCGCCGGGCCGGCTGAGGACTTCCCGCCGTTCAATCACCGACGCCGAGCCGCGGCGAGGCTATTGTCGATAGTGGGGATGCGCCACTCGCCGTCCCCGGTGAGCGAAGGAGAAGCATGACCCAGTCACCCGGCGCTGAACAGCACGGACAGCAGGATGGAAACCCCGGCACCCCGCTGGCCGACGCCGTCCACACCCGCCCTCTCGCGGAGCGGAAGACGGTGTTCTCGGGCCGGATCTGGGACGTCGTCTCGGACACCTTCTCCCTTGCCGACGGCGGGCTGACCATGGTGCGCGATTACGTCGACCACACCGGAGCCGTGGCGATCATCCCGGTCGACGAGAAGGGCCGGATCCTGCTGCTGAAGCAGTACCGTCATCCCGTCGGCATGGACCTCTGGGAGGTGCCCGCAGGCCTGCTGGACGTCGAGGACGAACCGCCGCTGGACGCCGCCGCCCGCGAACTGGCCGAGGAGGCGGACCTCCGCGCCGCCGAATGGCACGTGCTCGTGGACTTCTTCAACTCCCCGGGAGGCTCCTCGGAGGCGCTGCGCGTGTTCGTGGCCACCGGCCTCAGCCCGGTGCCCGAGGCGGACCGCCACGTGCGCACGGACGAGGAATCCGAGTTCGAATACGCCTGGGTCTCCCTGGACGAGGCGGTCTCCGCGATCCTGGCGGGCGACATCCACAACGTGTCCACGGTGGTCGGCGTGCTGGCCTTGCAGGCGGCCGTGTCCCGGAGCGGAGGGGAGCTGACGGGGGATGCGCTGCGCCGAGCCGGGCTCCGTCCCGCCGAGGCGTCCTGGACCGCGCATCCCCACTTCCGGTGAGCGCCCCGAGCGCCGGCCCTGAGGCGGCGGCGGGCCCGGGGACGGCCGGCGTCGAGGCAGCCGCGAAACCGGCGACTCCGCCGACCGCCGTCGAGCGTGCCATCCGGCAGTATCTCCAGCATCTCTCCGTGGAACGCGGCCTCGCGCAGAACACCCTGCAGTCCTATGAGCGCGACCTCAACCGCTACGCCCGCTTCCTGGCAGGCGAGGGCCTGGCCGAGCCTCAGGCCATCGAGCGCGGGCATGTGAGTGCCTTCGCCCAGGCCCTGCACGACGGCGCGGACGGCGGCACGGCGCTCGGCGTCAGGTCGGCGGCGCGGACGATCGTCGCGGTCCGGGGCCTGCACAAATTCTGGGCTCTCGAGGGGCTCACCGTGAACGATCCCGCCCATGAGGTCCGCCCGCCCATGCCCGGTAAGCGGCTGCCGAAGGCGATCCCGTTCTCGGAGGTCGAACGCATTCTCGAAGCCGCCGTCACCGACACACCCGCCGGACTTCGGGATGCGGCCCTGCTGGAGTTCCTGTACTCCACCGGCGCCCGGATCAGCGAGGCCGTCGGGCTGGATGTGGATGATCTGGCGCTCGCGGGTGAGGAATCCGACGGCCCGGCTCTGGTGCGGCTCTTCGGCAAAGGTTCGAAGGAGCGGGTCGTGCCCTTGGGCAGCTACGCGGCCCGCGCGCTCGAGGCGTATCTGGTGCGTGGACGTCCGGTGCTTGCGGCCAAAGGCAAGGGCACTCCCGCCCTGTTCCTGAACGTGCGGGGAAGCCGGATCAGCAGGCAGAGCGCGTGGGCGATCCTTAAGGCCGCCGCGGAACGGGCCGGCATTGAGCGCGACATCTCGCCCCACACGCTCCGGCACTCCTTCGCCACCCACCTGCTCGAGGGCGGCGCGGACGTGCGCGTGGTCCAGGAACTCCTCGGCCACGCGTCCGTCACCACCACGCAGATCTACACCCTGGTCACCGCCGACACCTTGCGTGAGGTGTACGCGGCAGCCCACCCCCGCGCTCTCGGCTGACGGATCGCCGAGCGCCGCGGGTGTTGCCGGGCATCTCGTGGGGCGCTTGGACTCGTGCGGGCAGGGCCCTTCGCTCCCGATTTCCGACTTGGGCCATAACAAGCCGAACAGTATGCTTCTGCTCGGCAGAAATGACCGACATTTGCACACCGCGGTCAGTGGACGCCCGTCAGCGAGGACCGACCGTCCATTCGCCGAAGATCACGCCGACCAGGTAGGGGAGCATGGAAGACGAAACGCAACCAGCACATGAGAGTCCAGAGGGGGCAGCGCCGCAGAGTTTCGCGGACCCTTATGGAGCGCACCACGACCCCTCCGTGCCGCCAATCGGCGTGGCGGAGCAGACGAAGAAAGCACTGCTCGCGGATCCTCGGTTCTGGAAGGATGAGGCGACCCTTGCGGTGTCCCCGTATCGAATCCGTCAAGGGGTGATTCTCGCAGCAGCCGCGATCGGGATCTCCCTGATCACGGGCCTCCTGCTGTCGATCTCGGTAGCACAGGTCATGGGGACCGACGCCTGGGGGAGCGCGAGCTGGCTTTCCGGGCTGCGGGAATCCGTGCTCACTCCGGGCTTGTTCTTCGTGCTGTCCGGCGCTGCGTTCGGGGGAGGCCTCGACGTGACGGTGAACGCCTCCGGGAGCTTTGGGATCGGTTTCACCGCCCAAGGCACGGTGGCCGCGGTGGCCTGGGGCGCCGTCGTCGGACTTGCTGCACTGGCGTGGTGGACCGTTCGCCACCACGAACGTGCCCAGGCTGGTTCACTGGCCTGGCCACAGGCGGTCGTCAGGTCTCTCTTCGATGCGCTACCGGCCAGCCTGCTGACGGTGCTCGTCTTCGGCTTCGCGCAGGCGTCGTTCGAGGGATCCCAGCCTTCCGTGGCCACGGTGTCCAGTCGTGGGTGGGCCATGTTGTTCACGGTCCTGGGGGCGGTGGCCGTGCCGCTCTTCGTGTCGAGGTGGAAGGCACTTCGGAAGCCGGGTCTCACGCCGCTGCGCATCGCTCTGCGGGAAGCGGTGAGCGTGTTCGCGTGGTGTGGAGCGGTCCTCGCCGTCGCCGCCGTGATCGGCGCAGTCGTTGCTGTCGCGAGCAATGACCTTCCCGGCTCCGTCCCGCTGGCCATGCTGCCGTACCTGGGGAATGTCGCCTTCGCCCTGTTCACCTGGGGCGTCGGAGCTGGGCTGCATCTGAGCCTGGGCGGACCTTTGGTGACGTCGCTGGCAGCCATGGCGGGCCCGGAGAGTAAGTCCGGCCACGATCATCTCTATTTCGCTTGGGACTTCTCGGCGGTGGTGTTCGTCGTCCTCCTGGTCCTGGTGATCCTGACCCTGTTGTTCGCCATGGTCCGGATCGGTGCCCGCCGGCCTCGCACCTCGTCAGTGGAGTGGAAACGGACCTGGCAATTGCCGGTAGCGGCGTTCATCCTGGGACTGATCGGGTTGTGGTCGACCGGCCTGTCCGTCGTGGGGACGGCGGGGATCACGATCATGGCGGCCAACCAGGGCGGCGGGGCGACCGCAGGGTTCGGCCCGGTCTGGTATACGCCGCTGCTCATCGCTGTGCTCGCGGCGCTCATCTCATGCGGGGCGGAGTTTCTCCCGATGTTCGTGTTCCAGATGGCTCCGCGGCTGTTCCTGCTGCTCGCGGGCCGAACCGCGTCGGGGCGGTGGCTAGGCGGTCGTCTCGTGGCACCGGAGCGGTCCGGGGTGCGTCCGCCAATGCCGGCAGCTCCGCCCGGCGTGGCGGACGTGGGAGCGTTGCAGTCAGGGCAGCCAGGGCAGTCAGGACCGTCTGGACAGCCTGTCGAGGCCGAGGGATACCCGGTGGCTTCCGGCAACGATGTGGTGACTCACCCGCCGGAGATCACAGCGATGTCCCCGCGTACGAAGGCGAGAATCCGACGAGGGGTGGTCGTCATCCTGAGCTTGGGTGTCCTGATCGGTGCGGCTGCAGGCGCCGTCGCGTTTCTGAACAGCACCAGAAATCCGGATGCGGTCGTGCGCAGCTACGCCGAACTGCTCCAGGCCGGGAACGCTGCTGAGGCGTCGAAAATGGTGGATCCGGGTATCTCCTACGCCCAGCGCACTCTGCTCACTGACAAGGCGATGGAGGGAGGCAGCCGTATCCAGGTCGTCTCGGTCGAGGTGAAAGAGAAACGGGACAAGGATGCGACAGTCACTCTCACCTACTCCCTGGATGGACAGCGCTCCACCAAAGACTTCACTGTCGTGAAGGGCGATCCCGAGTTCGGTCTTCTGGACACATGGCAGCTCCGTGAGCCTTTCCTTGCCCAGGTGAGCATCGCGACCGCAGGGCTGGACACCGTCACCGTGAACCGCCAGCCGGTCTCAGTGCCCGAGGGTTCTGGACTCGGCGGCGTCGGCACCACGGATTCGCCGGACCATGTCCTCAGCGTCCCCGTCTACCCCGGGATCTACACGGTCAGCGCAGCTTCCACCAAGTTCGTCGCGGTGCAGAGCCAACGTCTCATCGTTCAGGGTGATGCGGCATCCAGCGAGACCGGCAACGAGGTGACTCTCAAGAAGACCATCACTCCGGCAGCCGAGACCGCGGTCCTGGACCAGGTCAAGGCGTTCGCCACGGCGTGCGTGACGGTGCCGAGCAATACGGCCGATGGTTGCCCTTATCCGCTGCAGAGCACCAAGCTCCACAGCATGAAGCTCCTGACTGCGCCGTCGACCGTCACGATCGAGAACGACGGGAGCTTCGTCAGCGATGCCGCCAAGTTCGAGTACACCAGAGATCCCTACTACGACGGAGACAAGCCAGAACCGGAGACGATTGAGTACGCTTTCCGGGGCAAGGCGACTGTGACTCCCGACAGTGTGAAGGCCACCGACATCACTTACACCTACGGCTGAGCCGTCTCATGAACAGTCGAGGGGTGCCTCTGATGGGGCACCCCTCGACGTGGTGGCAGGGGAGGGGAAGTCCGGCGTGCGCCGGGTGTTGCGGCGGAACTCCTGGCTCAGTCCCCGGAACCCGTGCCCTCGTCCATGACGATGACGAGTTTGCCGGTGGTGTGGTCCGTCTCCCCGGCCTCGTGGGCCTTGCCGGTCTGCGCGAGGGGGAAGGTGCCGGCGATCGTGGCCTTCAGTGCGCCCTCTGCCGCCAGATCAGCGATCGCCTGCATGCCGGCATGGTCGGCTTCCACGAGGATGAGCTTGACGCGCACGCCGAGACGTTCGGCCTCCTCACGCAGTCCTTTCGCGGGTCGCGGCAGGGTGGAGACGAGGATTCCTCCAGGTCGCAGAGTCCGGAGTGACCGCAGCTGGTAGTCGCCGCCGATCGTGTCGAGCACGACGTCCACGTCGTGGACGGCTTCGGCGAAGTCGGTCTCCCGGTAGTCGATGGTCTCGTCGGCGCCCAGCTCGCGCAGGAATCCGTGCTTGGGGGCGCTCGCCGTGCCGATCACGTAGGCGCCGCGGGCCTTGGCGATCTGCACCGCCAAGTGGCCCACCCCACCTGCCGCGGCATGGATCAGCACCCTGTCACCGGGCGCGACGCCGGCCGTGTCGACCAGCGCCTGCCACGCCGTGAGCGCGGCGAGAGGAAGCGCGCCGGCCTGGATGTGGTCGATCTCCGCGGGCTTGCGCACGAACGCGCGAGTGGGGCCGACGACGTACTCGGCGTGGGACCCGACGCCGTGCGGGTAGGGCAGCATGCCGAACACCTCATCGCCGGGCTCGAACAGCGTGGAACCGAGCCCCACGGCTTCGACGACGCCGGAGACGTCCCAGCCCAGTGGCACCGAGGGCTCCGGGAACCACGACTGGCCCGCGCGGTGCTTCCAGTCGGTCGGGTTGATGCCCGCCGCATGGACGCGCACCAGGATCTCGCTGATTCCGGGCTTCGGGCGGGGGAGGATGATCTCGTGGATCTCCTCGGGGCCGCCGAAGCGGTCCTGGCCGGCGGCTTTCATCGTCGCGGGGCCTGCATTCTGGTCGTCAGATGCCGTATCGCTCATGATCCCCACCCTGGCACCCGCAAACGGTGAGGACAAGGTCTGGCCTCCGTGGCGTGCCGCACACCGCTCCGGTGAGCCCGCGCCGGCGCGCGGCTACCGGCCGGCGTCGTAGCGACTGGAGACCTGGGCCGCGGTCAGCGCTGTGGTGTAGACGGCCGCGTACTGGATCGAACCGGTGAAGTAGGACGGCCCGTTGTAGCCGGTCCCGTCGCCGTTGGCCCAGCCGGCGAGCGTGCCGCAGCCGACCTTCCAGTAGCCGTTGTAGGCCTCCCCGTTGGTGACGGCGGTGTTGGAGCCGACGAGCACCCCATCCACATAGAGCCGCATGCCGGCCGAGGAGAGCACCGCGACCGTGTGGTGCCAGGCGCCGTCGGCGTAACTCTTGCCCGCCGCCGTGGACAGCGTCCGCACCGCGTTGGGGTACACCCCGAAGACGATCCGGCCGGTGTTGTCCAGGTAGAGGTGGCGGTCGTTGTTGGCGTCGGCGCTGCTGTTGGTGGCGGTGCCGAATCCGATGATCTTGCCGTTGCTCGTCGAGGTGGTCCGGAACCACGCCTCCAGGGAGAAGGTGTTCGGACCCGCGTTGAGTCCGGGGATCGACAAGCACTGGTTGCCGGCGAAGGATGCCGAGACGGCGGGCGTGTCACGCGCGCAGCCGATGGACGACGTCGTCGTGGGCGTGATCAGGTACGTGGCAGTACGGCCACTGCCGGAGAAGTCGCTCTCGCTTCGCACCGCACCCGCCGCCAGGGCGTACGCCCCGTAGGTCGAGGCGGACCCGAGGCTCGACTCCGCCTGCTTGCAGGTGAAGAAGGTGCGGGTGCCGGAGGTGTCCGTGCTGTTCTGCACCGTGGCGGCGAAGGCGCCATGGGTGCTCAGCGAATTGACGAGCGCGACGGCGAGTGCCGTGAGTGCCGCGATGACCGCGAGGAGGATCACCCCGCGACGGCGGGTCCGGGAGTCCTGGCCGTCGTCGTCGCCGTCCGGTGCGACTCCGGCCACGGCGGGCCGGATCACGAGCGCTGCCAGCAGCGGCACGAGACAGACGACGATCACGAGCGCCTGCTGCCACCACTCAAGGGCCGGCAGGGGATTGATGACGTAGTGGCCCGAGGCGTTCGTGGTCGTCACCTGGGTCACGGCGTCCTGCCCGCTGCTGAGCCGCTGGTCGCCGGCGCTCATGGGGAAGAGTCCGGTGTTGACGACATGCATGAGCACACCGTCGCGGGAGTCGGCGGGACGGTACCCGAGCATCTGCATATTGGTCCACGGGCGGAGCCACAGCGAGATCGCGGCGACGACGAGTGAGCCGCCGCCCAGCCGGACGCTCTGCTTCCACACGGCGTCGCCCCGGCGGGAGCGCGCGAGCACCTCGACGATCAGACCACCGATGAGCAGCCAGGGGAGGGCCCTGGCGAACCAGCCGAGTCCGCGGCTGCTCCACACGACGGAGCCGACGACGTCATCGGTGGGCACGCGCCAGCCGTCGACCGCGCCGTTCAGATCACCCTTGGTGGTCAGCCGCTGAGGCGTCTCGGCGATGATCCGGTGCGTGTAGACGCGATTGTCCACGCGGAACGTCGCGATCTCCCCGACGTCGTACGCCGGCTGGGGATGGACCACCACCAGGGAGCCGACGGGCAGCGTCGTGCCCATGCTGGGCGTGGTGACCGCGAAGACGCGATACCCGCTCAGGAGGAACACGGCGACGCCGATGACGAACAGAATCCCGGCCCCCGCCCCCCAGAGGGCGAGAGCCGGGCGTCTGCGAACCAGAATGCTCAAAGGACAGACCTCAGGAGGAGAACGTCCAGGTCAGCGGCTGGCTCAGCTGCAGGCCGGAGTAGGTGTTGCCCGTGGCCGCGGGAACCGTCACGGCGAACGTGAAGGGGACCGTGGTGCCGGCCGGAACGGAGGAAGCCGCGGTCTTCGCCAGGATGTCCACCGGTGCGTTGAAGGCGGCCAGGGTGCCGCTGTAGATCGTGCTGGAACCGGAGGTCACCACGAGGGTCACCTTGGAGCACAGGTCGGTGGCCGTGCCGTTGACCGGGCCGTTGTTGCTCTGCGCGCAGGCGGCCGGGCTGAGGTTGAAGGTTGACGCCGCGACGGTGCCGGTGTTCTTGATGGTGATCTGGGTCGACACGGTCTGGCCGGGCACCATGGCCAGGTTGCCGCCGTACTTGTTGATCGTCGCGCAGGTCGCGGTGTTGGTGGAGATCGAGCCGCCATCGGTGCTGTTGCACAGGATGGTGCCGGCCTGGTTCGCCTCCTGCATCGACAGGCTGCCGAGGCCGGCGGTGTCGGTGCTGTTGGTGATCGACGCGGTGAACGCGGCCAGGGTCGGCGACATGCTGAGAGCCAGCGCGACCGAGCCGACGGCGCCGGCGATCACGATGGGCAGACTACGGCGCAGACGGCTCTTGCGGGCAGGGGTGATCGAATCAGACTTCAAGGTTTCCTCCAAGAAACGGGCGGCATTCCGTGCGGCCCTTCAATGAACCCGCGGTGCGCTGCGGCGGAGTCGCCCGGCACGGCAAAAGTTCTCACAATACTCGTGTGAACTATAAGGGCATGTCAGCTATTTCTGCCAATCATCAAAGGGGGCCTAACATTGCGGGCGGATCCGACAGGATGCTGCATGGAATACCGAAAAGTCTTTGTTATCGGATTTCATCGAGTGCGGGCTGAAAGGACGAGGCGCGGACTGCCTTTTCTGTCATCCCATTCTGTTTCGGTTGCGGATCTCCGGGAGCACCCCGACGGCGTAACAGACCAGGTCACCCCCTACGTCGGGCCGGTCGCCACAGGGTTGCAGCCCTGGCGTGTTTTGTCTTCCTGCTGGAGATGCCCGGCCTCTCTCGCGCGTTCCGGTTCCCGGGGAGATGGGTGAGGAATGCCGGAACGGAGCGGCGCAGCGCGGTTTCAAGGAAAGGATCTCCGGGGAATTCGGCGGTTCTCTCGCCGGGAAACTCTCGGTCACGCGGCATAAGGCCTATGACGAATGATTCAGTGGACGTGACTCGGCCGAATTGAGGCGCGCGAATTGAGACATTGGTTTTCGTGGGCCTCCGGGCGGCTGACGGTGCCTGAGCAACAGGAATTGCGATGGTTTGTCCCAGAACGAACAAGCCATCGACCCGAACAGTTCTACAGCTCGGCACTGACACTCAAGACCGATCTTCAATGCGACGATCTTCAAGGCCGCACCGTCCCGCCATTCTCAGGATTCGTCATCCGGGATCCAGGCGCCGTCCCGGTGCACGAGATTCTGCGCGAGTGGCAGCTGGTGGGACGGGCTTTCCAGAATGTGCATGAGATATCCCGCGGTGTTGAGGAACACGGCGATGTCTCCTCGCGCGATGCCTTCAGGGAAGACCAGCCGCCTGCGGAGGATGAGCTCCTCTTCGATGCAGTACGCGCCGACCAGGAACCCCTCGCCGGGCGCGGACGGGGCGCCGGCTCCGGAGGGGCGCAGCCAGCGCGGATCGATCAGGACATCGGCCGACGTCGAGCGCATCTGCGTCCGGTTCATCCGCAGCCCGACGAGCGGCACGCCGTCGCTCGTCGTCTTGCGGAACGCGACCTCGGCGAGCGTCATGCCGCATCCGTCGAGCACGGAGCGCCCCGGCTCGCAGCGCAGTTGAAGCCCCCGTGATGTCAGGAGCTCCGCCGGGGTGGTCCCATCGACCGGTGTGCTCAGGAGCGCGGACAGCCAGGCTCCGCGGGTCTCGCGCTGCCAGTACGGATAGAGGGCGCCGGACGGGCGGTCGAGTGTGGGGTCTGTGAGTCCCAGACGGTCGCCGCGCCAGGTCAGCACCCCGCCGGTGTCCGCCGCCAGCGCCTGCCAGAAAGCCCGCCACGACTCTTCGTCGTCGAGGTAACTCATAGGGATCCCGCCACCCATGTCGATGTACCCGACCGGGTGTCCTGCCGCCCGGAGCCGGTCGACGAGCCTGCACGCCTCGGCCAGGGCCAGGACGCGGTGGTCTCGGTCGTAGCCGTTGAGGTGGAAGTGAAGTCCTTCGATGTCCAGCAGTTCGCCGTGGTCCTTCAGGAAGGCGAGCCAGGAATCGGCCGTGAGTCCGAACCGGGTCGGCGGGACGTCGGGGTGGGTCACGGCGAGACGAAAGGCGACGCGGGCCCGGATCCCCAGGTCCGCCGCGATGGCCTCGACATCGGCCGTCTCGTCGGGATTGTCGAGGCTGACCGTGACCCCGGAACCGACTGCCAAGGTCAGAAGAGCGGTGTCCTTCACCGCGGCGGTCACGATGATCCGTTCCGCGTCGACGTCCCTGTCGAGGCACTGCTGCAGCTCGGCGAACGACGCGACGTCGAGCCCCGCCCCGGCGTCGACAGCGGCGGGGATCAGGGAGAGCGCCTTGTTGGCCTTCCGGGCGACGAACACCGCGACGTCGACCCCGAGCTCGGCGCCTGCGCGCGTCAGCTCGCCGATATTGCGGTGGAGCGGACCGAAGTCCAGCAGATTCAGCGCCGATCCGTGGTCCGCCAGCAGGGCCGCACACCGGTCCGGATCGGCGAGCAGCTGTTCCATCCAGGGCTCGGTCCGGCCGGTCAACGGCGGGAGTCCATGGCACAAGGTCGTCATCGTGAGTTCCGTTCGTGATCGGGGAAGGGGAGTGTGGCGATGGGTGTCCGGGCTCCGAGGACCCATTCCGCCACCACCCGGGACCAGCGTTCGCTGTCCTGATGGAGCGTCCTGTTGAGCGTGTCGTGACCGATCACCGGGTCCTCGGTCGGCCGGCCAAGGGCGGCGAGGCCGGAGGACGGGTGGCCCGACCGCATCACGCACACGCCGTCCGGGCGGGTGAGCACGCCGCGCTCGCCGCGGCGGACCGTCACGTCCCCACGGGACAGCAGAGAGGCCCAGAGGTCGTCGTGAGCCGGACCGGGACCGGGCGTCGAGGCCGGTCCGGTGAGGACGCCGGGGCCGGCCGTGACCGCGCGGACCGTGGTGACGGGGGACTCGGGGCCGGCGAGGCCGGGGGAGCCCGCGTCGCGGCGGACCTGCAGGAGGCCGGCCTGGTGCAGGGCCAGCAGCTTCGCGACGGTGGCCGGGGGAGGGCCGAACGCCCATTTCTCCAGGCGCGCCGCCCGGCGTCTCCAGGGGTCCCAGAGCTCAGGGGTCCGCGCGCCGCGCTCCAACGACCGCACGACATCCCGATAGCCTGCGGACCAGGCGCGGCCCCACCACCAGGCGGGGTCGCCGTCGAGCATTCCGTGCGCTCGTGCCAGGCCGTGCACCCATTGTTCGGCTGCGGGACCGCCCGGCGTCCCATAATCCAGATGGTCCAGCAGCGCAGGCGCGTCGAGGTCGACGCCGGCGGTCCTTGCCGCGGCGCTCGCCCCCTCGGCGAGTGTCATCCACCAGGCGTCGTCGGGCTCACCCCCCGTGGGCAGCGCCGCGGTCACACCCTGGACGGCGTCGAGGACGTGACGCTGGTCGGTGGCCGGTTTGGGCAGCATCATCTCCCCGGAACGGGAGGTCAGCGTGATCAGCCGAGGCTCCGCGCCAGACGCGATGTACTCCAGTGCGTTCCCGGGGGTCCGGCGCCAGGCGCCACCGCGGCCTTCCGTCACGTCCAGCACGACGTCGATCGCCGTGAGGGCGGCGCCGGTGACGGTCAGCGGGGCAGAGGCATCCGCGCCCTCCCCGGCGGCGACGCGCGGGTGATCCACGCCGCCGGCGTCGGCGTGCCCGGTGCAGAGCACGACGACGGGGGCCCGCCAGGAAGCCGGCCCCGCTGGGGTGCGGGCAGTGACGAGCCAGTAGTCCCCGTCCCGCGTCACGTCGCTCACGCGTCCCGCGCTGTGCCGGAGCTCGAGGCGAGGTGAGGCTGCGAGCCGCTCATACGCCCAGCTGAGATAGCGACCGACCTGGGCGCGAGGCGGAAAGGTCTCGCCGGCCGTTTCGGGGAAGAGCCGCTGTTCCCAAGCGCGGTAGGACTCCGGGACGGCGGGGCAGCTCAGGTCCACGATCCTGGCATCCACGTTCATCCGCAGGTACGCAGGCTGTTCCGGATCCCAGACCGCGCCGGGCCCGGGCCGGGCCGGATCGCACAGGGTGACCCGCAGGGGGCGCGGTCGCGGGCCGAGCTCGGCCAGGCGAGTGTCCAACTCGGCGACCGCCGCGAGAGCCTTGGGCCCGGCCCCGACGAACAGGATGTCGCACCAGGCCGCGGTGTGGGTGGGGAGGGGCGCCGTCATCGAGTGCTGAACGGGTTGGCCCGCTCCAGGGCGGCATCGATCGCGTCGACGTCACCCAGGTTTCCCGCAACCCATTCGTCGTCGTACACGGTCGGCAGATACGGCAGCCCGCCGTCGTGGACGAGCATGCCCACCGTGGTGCCGGCGTCCAGCGACTCGAGGTCCTGGCCGATGGCGGCGACGATCGCGCCCGTCGAGGCGCCGGAGAGGATGCCCTCGCGTCGTGCGAGCATGCGGCAGCCCTTCACCATGTCGAGCTCCGAGATCCGGCGCACCGCCTCCGGGCGCGCGTGCTGGGACAGCTCGGTCACGAATCCGGCACCCAAGCCGGGCAGGCGGCGTTCGCCGCGCTCGCCGTCGAACAGCACCGACCCCGCGGCGTCCACGGCGACCAGCACGGTCGGCCATCCCGCCCGTTCGATGGCCCGCTGGCATCCGAGCAGCGTGCCCGTGGTGCTCACCGCGACGTACATCCGGTCCGGCGGTGCGCCGAGGGCGGCGACGAACTCGGGCATGGTGGTGAGATCGTGGGCGCGGGCGTTGTCAGCGTTGCCGTACTGATTCGTGGTGACGGCGCCGGGGATCTCCTCCAGCAGTTCGGCGACCTTGAGGACTCGGGCGCGCAGGCGGTTGCCGTCCTCGGGCGTCGGCACGCGGACCACGCGCGCCCCGTAGGCCTTCATGGCCTGCAGCGCCGCGACGTTGGCGAACTCATCGACGACGGCGACCATCCGGACTCCGAGCAGCGCACACTGGCGGGCCAGGGCGCTGCCGAGGTTGCCCGAGGTGGATTCGACGACGGTGCCGCCCGGCATGAGATCGCCGCGTTCCATCAGCCCGGCCAGCAGGGACGCAGCGGTGCGTTCCTTCGTGCTGCCCGAAACCTGCAGAAGGTCCAGCTTGGCGATCACCTGCACCGCGGAGCGCGCCCCGAAGAGGCGGTCCAGGGAGGTGAGGGGCGAGGGGATGAACGCGTCATGCAGGCGGACGGCCGCGGGACCTGGTTCCGGCATAGGGAACAGCCCGGGGTGGTCATCCTCGAACGGTGCACGGACGTGCGCACCCCACTCAGGCGCCGCGAATTCAGGCTCCTCCTGCTGCGAGGTCGTGTATCCGTGTAGTCCGATGTGACTGTTCATCAAACCCTCTCCGGCTCCTGATCGAGAAGCCTGGCTGTGATCGGGAAAGCCTGGTCATTCGACCCTATCGCGCTGATCAGCGCAGGATAACCCCCCACCTGGCGGTCCCGTCATGGGCCGGATGGGAGAAAGTATCCGAGGGGATTGCGAGAGAAGTGGACGGGCGTTATGGCCGGTGTTTCCTTCCGCGGAATCCGTTGTGCACGCGAAGGGCGTGCCCTGGCCTACGCGTCGTCCTGGGCGATGAGGTTCAGAAGGCCGGGGAAGCGTTCCTCGATGTCCTCGCGGCGGAGCGTGACGCCTCGCATGTTCCCCCGGTCGACCTGTCGCACGAGTCCTGCCTCGCGAAGCACCCGGAAGTGGTGGGTGCGGGTCGACTTCGTGACGGGCAGGCCGAAGCTGGTGCAGGTCCGTTCGATCCCGGGTTCGCTGTGCAGCAGGTCGTGAATCACCCGCCGGCGCAGCGGGTCGCTGAGCGCGCTGAGTACCTGGCCCAGCTCGATCTCCGCCGTTTCGGGGTGGCCTTCCGCGTCCGCCATGTCCTCGCCTCCTCAAGGTTCTACTTGCATCATACCTTCGGTGACGGGCATCATAGGTTCGTCATAGCTCGTACCTTCGTTCAAAGGCGTACCTTCGTGACCGTCCGTGCATCGTCCCCACCGACCACGACCGCGCCGTCCCGCGCGGTGCTCCCCGTCATCCTGCTGGCGCAATTCGTCATCCCGCTGTCCATCGCCGGGACGGCTGTGGGCCTTCCCGCGATCTCGGTCGAACTCGGCGCCGAACCCGTGCTTCTCCAAGGGATCGTGAACGGCTTCAACATCGCCTTCGCCGTCTGCACCCTCGTGTGGGGAGCGATCGCGGATCGCATCGGCCCGGGCCGGGCCTTCTTCTTCGGCGTGCTGGCGGTGGTTCTCGGCTCGATCCTCAGCGCGGCGAGCCCGTCCCTCCTGGTGCTCGACGTCGCCCGGGTCCTCGCGGGCATCGGCTCGGCCGCAGTCATCACCGGCGCGACGGCGACGATCCACTCGGCGTTCGAAGGACCCTCCCGTGCCAGGGCCTTCGCGGCGTTCGGCATGGTGAACGGCCTGGGGCTCGCGGCCGGTCCCAGCCTGTCCGGGGTCCTGATCGGCCTGCTCGGCTGGCGGGCCGTCTTCGTCGTCCATGCCGTCGTGCTTCTCGCTGCGCTGGCAGGCAGCCGTGCACTGCGCCGCCTGCCGAAGACCGCGCCCGCCTCCGGAAGCCGACTGTTCGACGTCGGGCTCTCGCGCAATCCCGGTTTCCTCGCGATGGTGCTGATCCCCGTGGCGGGGGCGGTCGGGTTCGTGACGTTCCTGACCTATCTGCCCGCAGCGCTGCAGGCGATCCACGGGTTCACGGCCGGTGGCGCGGGAACCCTGATGCTCGTGATGACTCTTCCGGTGCTGCTCGCCCCGCCACTGGTCCACCGGGTCATGGCCAGGCATCCACGGATCGACGCCGGGGTGGTCAGTCTGGCAGCGCTAGTGTGCCTCGTGCTGGCGGCGGCCGGGTTCTTCGCGTTGCGTCCCGAGGTGCCGGTGTGGTGGACCGTGCTGCCCATGATCCTGGCCGGCGCCGGGTTCGGACTGCCGCTCGGTGTCGTCGACGGGAGTGCGCTGAGCTTCGTGCCGGCCGAGCGGAGCGGGACGGCCGCGGGGCTCCTGAACTTCTTCCGCATCGGGAGCGAAGCCCTGTTCGTCGCGCTGTATGCCGTGGTCCTCACCGCGGCGGTGCGGGCCCAGCCCGGTACGGTGGGGATCGCGGACCAGGTCGCGGCGGGGCAGCCGGGGCACGGCGACGTGTACACACAGGCGCTGACCCCTGTTTTGTGGGGTATCGGAGTGGTGGTGGTTCTGCTCGGGGTGAGCTTCGTGGCCCTTTACCGCCGGGCCGTGAAGAACCGCTGAGCACGAAGACTCCGTCCCTGAGCCAGTGCGATCTGACGCTTCGGTATCCGAAGCGTTGCCATCCCGGCGGAGCAGGATCATGCTGAAAGGGCGACCGTCGGTCGACGGTCGTGCGCACTTCGGGAGGGGACCCATGACACAGCGCCAGACCGGTGGCACGCGCAATCCTGCCGCGACGCGGCACACGGGGAAGCCCACTCTCGCTCTCAGCTCGCTCCTCTGCTGCCTCCTGCCACCACCCACGGGGCTGGTCCTCGGCGTCGTGGCGCTCCACCGGATCGACCGACCGAAGGGCGAAGGACGGGCGCTCGCGGTGGCAGGCATCGTGCTGAGCTCCGTGTGGGCGGTGCTGTTGATCGTCCTGACCGCCGTTCACGCGTTCACCACACAGGATCAGGTGTCCCCGCCGCTCATCGGGTGGGGATGAGGGATTCCGCGCCGGAGTCAGCGCTCGCCCTGCCCCCGACGCTGCTGCGCGATCCAGGTGTGTTCGGCGACGGCGGCACTCACCTCGTCACGGAGCAGGGTTCCTTCGGGCTGCCGGTACAGATCGCGTACGAAGTACGGCGACTCCTGCTGGTAGGGAGCACTGTTGTGAACGGCCGCAGCGAGCCGGGACAGGAAGGTGTGCCCGCTGCGCTGGTACAGCCGGACCTCTGAGGGGTTGAGCCGGATGAGGGCCGAGCTGTCGATGAGTCCGCTGTAGCTGTACCGGGCGTCGAGGTAGAGATCTTCGCCTTTTCTCACCAGGAACCAACTCCCGGTGGCATGAGCCACATAACGCATACCCCGTTCCTCGGCGGCCAGACGCTCGGAGTCGCCCCACTGTTCGACAGGAGGGACCGGACTCATGGGCCGGCGTCGTGCCTGGTCAAAGCTGCAGTACTGGAACTCAGGGCCGCCGTCGCGGAGGAGCGCGAAGCACACCGTGCGGGCGCACCGCATACACCGCGATTGGCTTTCCGCCCGCTCCATAAGACCGGAGGCGTGCAGCGGCAGGAGATCGTCCAGCCGTACCCAGTGGGCGTCCTCCTTCAAGGAACCCGCGGCGGCCGCGGCGGACAAGGCCTGCACGGTCGCCTCGATGTCGACGGCGCCTGATGACGTCCGACGCAGCAGATCGGAGCATCTGGGGCAGTCGTCGTCCTCGGGGGAGGGGACCAGCCCCGGCTGGTGCGCGGTGAGCGTGAGACGGAGCAGATGACCCGGCATCTTCCAGCCGTCCGGGGTGAACGTCGCTGTGACGAACCCCCGGTCGAAGGCGAAGTAGGGCGTCCGGAATCCAGCGAAACTCGGCTTCGTGCCGAGCGTGGATTCGAGGTCGTCCAGCGTCGCCCGGTTTCCCGTCCCGATCCACTCGTCCAGACGGACATGCCGGGCCCCCTGCGCCACGTGCAGCACGACGGCGGCCACCGCGCCGTCGTGCAGGATGATCTCGCCGCCGGAGCGGAACCGCAGTCGACGGACCTGCCGTGCCGGCTCGCCCACGCTGCGCTCCTGCGTCGACGAGGGGTCCGTCCCGAACTCCCGGATGAGTTCCTGAACCCGTGGATCGTTGTCCTCCGCCCTCAGCACCTTGAGCACTTCGGGCAGGCGATTGCGGGATGGCACGGCCTTCATCCGGCCATTCTCGCCGAACCGCGGGACCGAAGCCACAGCCCTCACCGATACTGCGTCTGCTCCACCCGCCGGTAGCCCCAGACGGCCACGGCTCCGCAGAGCAGGAAATAGCACGCCAGGATGATCAGCGCCAAGCCATTGCCTTCGCCGTGGAGCGCCGAGGTGATGAGGTCCGACCAGGCCCCTGTGGGGCTGAACGTGTGCAGCGGCTGCAGGGCGCCCAGATCCCAGGTTCCGAAGAGTCCTCCGACGAAAGCCAGGGGGAAGTAGATGAGGTTCGTGATCGGCACGGCTCCGCGGGCGGGCAGCCAATAGCCGAGCGCGAGTCCGAGGGCGCCGTGGACCAGGCCGCCGAGGATCAACGCCCCCACAGCCCACAGGAACCTCCCGGGCGCCACGGAGAAGACCGCCCCGTTGACCACTCCCAGGACCAGGAGCGGCACGGAGAAGAGCACCGAGAAGAACAGCCCGGCGATCAGCTGCGACAGCACACGCACTCTAGAGGGCACCGGGAGGCTCAGAAGATACAGACTCCACGCATCATTCCGCGTGGATGCGATGCCGACGCCGAACTGGAACATCATCGTGCCCAGCATCGCGAAGGCGAGGTAGCTGAAGAGGATCTGCCCTGCCGGAAGGTCCGCGCGGACTCCGACCATCAGGTAGAACGCCGCGGGGAGCGCGATGAGTGGCAGGAAGAAGGAGGGCAGCCGGAGGAGCTCCAGGACCTGGATGCGGACGTACTCGGCGACGAACTTCATGCCTTCTCCTCGCTCAGAATCATGCTCACGGCATCCTCCAACGAGGACTGCAGGACATTCAGTTTCGGGTCGTCCAGGACCTCCAGCAGGAGCCTGCTGGCCGCGTCGGGGTCTTCGGTGACCAATCGGTAGCGACCGGCCCCCACCGGCTCGACGACGCCGAGCTCGAGGACCGCTGCCGGGAGCGGCGCCGCGGCGGAGAAGCTGAGCTGATACAGACCGAGGCGCTGCCTCACGGTCTCGATGCCCTCACTCAGGATGTTCCTGCCGTCCTTGACCAGGGTGACGGTGTCCGCCGTCGCTTCGATCTCGCCGTAATCGTGAGACGCCATGATGATGCACCTGCCGAGGTCCCGCTGCTCGAGGATGATGTTCCGCACCTGGGCCCGGCCCTCGATGTCCAGACCGGCGAGCGGTTCGTCCATGATGATCACCGGGGCGTTGCAGATGATGGCGCCGGCGATGCCGAGCCGTCTGAGCTGCCCGCCCGAGAGGCCGCCGCATTGCTTGTCGAGGATTCCCTCGAGCGAGAGCGCGTCCTGGACCGCGGCGAAGTCCAGAGGATCCGGGTAGTGCACGGAGATGAACCTGAGCACTTCACTGACCTTGAGCGTCGGCGGGAAGGTCACCGCCTGCGGCACGCAGCTGACGTACCGTGCTTGGGGCCCTCCTCGGATCACCCGCTGCCCCAGAACGGTCGCCGTGCCTGAGGTGGGCTGCCGGATCCCGGTCAGGATGTTCAGAGCAGTCGACTTGCCCGCTCCGTTGGAACCGAGGAGGCAATGGACGCCCGCCCCCAGTTCCAGGGAGAAGCCCAACAGGGCCGCCTTCCCCCGGTAGTCCTTGACCACGTTCTCCCACGACACGATCGCCGTCATGCCAGGTCCCCCGATTCCTTGATGACATGTCCGAACGCAACACTGTAGACGACGGACTGCTCCACGCCGTCGAGGCACAGCAGATCGTCCACTTTCTGATCGATGAACCCTCCCACGGCGCACGATCCGATCCCCGCCTCGTCGGCGCACATCATCATGGCCTGCGCCAGGTGCCCGGCCTCGATCAGTGTGAACCGGTAGGCCCGCTGCCCGTACTTGATCCGCTGGCGCAGGAAACTCCCGACGAAGAACACGTGAAACGCCGAGGCGTCCGCCAGGTTCTGGAACACGAGACAATCCCGGAGGAACTCCCGGGGATCGACGCGCACAGGAAGCCGATGGAGCACGGCTTCGTGCGGATCCAGGGCGTAGATCCCGGGGGAGACACCCTCCACCGCAGCCACGGCCAGGTAGATGTCGATCGGGTACAGGGCTCCGGCCGACGGGGCGCCGCGCCCCTGCTCCACCGTGAGGCAGGCCGCTTCCCGGAGGATGCTGCTGAGGATCCCGGAGCTCACCGGCAGCGGGGCGAAGCGGGTCGCCGAGCGTCGGTGACGGAGCGCGGCGGTGACCGGGGAAGCCGGACCCGGGGCGTCGAGCGCATGGCGTTCGGAGGACAGGTACGGCGGATGCGGACGGCCCAGCATTCTCAGTGCCTCGGGATCGGTGCTGAGCTCGGTCGAGTAGGTCCCGGTGGCGGAGCCGCTCGTCCAGAGACTGAGTTTCGAGGCGACGTGGAACGTCTCCGCGGGATCGTCGTACGCCGGGGTGGCGAGTGCCCATTGCTGCTGCATGAAGTGTCTCCGGGGAGGTCAGGGGAAGGGATGAGGGGTGGTGTGCACCGCGTCGGGATGCTGGCGGAGGTGCGGCTCGTCGACATCCAGGGTGGCGGCCTGCGGACTCAGAGCGCGGATCACGTGCCAGCCCTGCGACGCGACGTCGGGAGACCGGACGTCCGCCAGGTACACCTGCCAGCCGGCGTCCTCCAGTGCGAACAGCGCCGCGGGCAGGGGGTGGATCCCCTCACGGACGAACTCCGCCTCGGTCACGGCCGGTCCCGAGTCCAGGAACTCATTAAGGTGCCGGTTCGAGGGCCGGGAGTGGAAGGCGATGTGTTCCCTCAGCGATTCGACCTCCGTGGGCATCGACGAAGCCGCTGCCTCGGCGAGGCCCCAGTTGTACGTGTGCAGGGATTCGACGAACGCCGCCGTCATCGCCGCGCCGATGTCGGGTTTGGAGGAACAGCCCACGGCGAGCCCGACACGGTCCGAGCGGGCGCAGGACAGCACCACGGGCAGTCCGCCGGGACCCTCCAGCCGGACCAGGGTGACAGTCACCCCCTGGAGTTCCAGTTGCCGGCACGCTCCCCGCAAGGCGGGGGAGAAGTGCCCGGGGATGGTCTCCGGGATCCGCAGGGTGGCACCGGATGTCCTGCGGTACCAGGCACGCAGGAAGCCGTCCCGTTCGACCAGCTCGAAGACCGCCGCCCGCGCCGCCATCGCATAGCTCCGGCCGGCTCCGAGACCGTTGGAGGTGACGGTGCACCAGCGGGTCCGGTCACCTGGGTTCAGATGGACCAGGTCCGCGGGTACGGCACTGACCGAGTGGTCGATCGCGCGGTGCACCCTGACGTACGGCAGATCCTCCACCGTGTCGGGATGGGCATAGGAGAAGCCGGGCTGCGCGTACTGTTCCTCGGTGAACGGCATGAAATCCGTGGCGGGGATGATCTCCTCCTCATGCGGAGCGTCGAAGACGTCGGGAAGGTACCCCGCCGAATACCGTTCGATGAACTCACCGCCGGCCGAGCCGTACAGCTGATCAGCGCCGATCCCGAAACCGCAGGAGGCCTCTTCCGGCAGGCAGGCTTCGAGGAAGCGCGGCAGATCAGGAGAGCGGTCGATGAGGGCCGGAAGACTCATCGCGCCGGGGCCCACCCTCAGGGTCTTGATGCCGGGGATGAGGCCGACGTCGGGACCGGCCAGCCCGCCGCGGAGGAGGCTGGGGCGAGCCAGGGATAACTGGTTGACGATCTCCCGGTCTGTGAACACGAGGGGCACCGCGGCACACTCCAAACTCTCGAGTTGTAACTGGTCAGGGTTCCAGGGTTGATGACGCTGCACGACCCGATGAGATCGTTGGCGTCACGGTAGAAGGCGGCGACGGCGAGCCGTGCCGCGAGGTGGACCCCGAGCGCGAAATCGTGGGGCGGGAAGTTCTCCGACGGGATCGTCTGATGGAACCTCAAGTACTCGTCCGGCCAGTCGGTGGTGGCGGCCCGCCGGATGACGAGGCATTCGAAGCACGCGCTGGTGCCCGGCAGGACGGCGGGCCCCACGACGAGTTTGCCGCCGTCGAACGGGACGACCGGCACATGGCATTCGCCCCGTCTCCAGGCCTCGCGGCAGACGTCGATCGCCTCCTGGACCGAGGGCCGGATGACGAGCACCGGGACATCGGTCCGCTCGGAATCACGATCCTCGAGGTCGACGGCGGTGAAAACGCTCAGGACCTGCCTCGCCCGGGTCTCCCAGCGTTCCGGGACGTCGAGGCGAAGTGCCGGCCGGTCAGTTCGCGGGTCGAAGGGCGGAAGTCCGGCCAGTCGTTCCTGCGGCCCTCGGAGGGCCGAGACGACACCGGCCGAGCGGAGTGCGCCCAGAAGACGTTCCTGGCCACCCAGACCAGGAACGCCTTCCGCCACCTCGTCGAGCGTGCGGGGCGTGCCGAGAAACTGGAACAGTTCACGGGCCAATTCCTGATGTTCACGGAAGCGGACGATCGAGCTTCCGCACACCAGGACGAAGGAATCTTCGAAATCGGCTTGCCGGACGCCCTCGGCGACGACGTAGGTGGTGCTCACGATGATTCGGCCGCCGGACCTACGGCGCCTTCGGCGACGTGGGACGTGCGGACGAGCAGGACGAGGAGAGGGTGACGGTATCACCGTTCATCTTCGCCGGGGTCACGAGGGCCCCACCCGCTTCGAAATCGAGCTCCTTCAGCGCCATCGGCATCACGAGACCCGGCTCGGTCTCCACCACGGGGGCGATCGTCATTGCAGTGCTCACTTGCTCTCCTTTGGACAAAGCGAATTTTTAAGGAATAACACCTGATATTCAAAGGTGTTGAAATGAGCCTAGAAGTGAGCTCGGTCGCACGTCAAGGGCATATAAATATTTTGTGGAAGAAAGTTTGGAACCGGTTTTCTGGGGGTATTTCAGGGAAATCAGCGCATGAAAAAGAAGGCCTCTTCGCGGGCCGGGCGCGACATTCTTCGATCCGATGGAATCGCGACGGGAGATGAGAGTTCTCCCGGAGAGATGGAGATGCTCTCACCAGTATCGCGACTCAATGACCAAATGTCCAACAGGTCGACCGATGGTGCGTGATGATCCGACCGCGCTGCGCAGGCCTCGGCCGGTCATGGCCCCGTTCCGGCCCCGATAGCATGAGCAGCATGAGTGCTGCTCCCGTCGTCCTGTGTTTCCTCCTGCGACCCTCGGGCGCCTCGGGCCTGGAAGGGGATCCCGCTCTCTGGGATGTTCTCCTCGGCCTCAAGAAACGAGGCTTCGGGCAGGGGAAGGTCGTGGCCATCGGCGGCCACGTCGAGGCGGGGGAGACCCCGGAGGAGGCCCTGCAGCGGGAGGTCTGGGAGGAGGTCGACGTCGTGGTGCCGCAGGAGGCCCTGGTCAAGCTCGGCACGGTCCGGTTCGTCTTCCCTGCCCAGCCGAGCTGGGACATGAATTCCGTGGTGTACGCCGCGGACCGCTGGGAGGGCGAGGTGTCCCCGAGCGAGGAGATCTCCCCGGAGTGGCACGGCCTGGACGGTCTGCCGTTCCGCCGCATGTGGCCCGACGCCGGCCACTGGCTGGAGGAGGCCCTGACCCGTGCGGCGCAGGCGGTGTCCGGCGGCTCGCCGGAACCCTTCGATGTCACGGTCACCCTGGCCGACGACAACCACGCCGTCGCAGGCGTCGAGTGGACCCTCGGGGGACCACGCGCAGAACCGTTCCCCGCAGCCTGATCCGGACGCCGCTGGCTGAACCGGATGCTGAACGACGACGGCGCGCGGCCACCGGGGAGGTGACCGCGCGCCGTCGTCGTGGTGTCCTGGTCGTCGTGGTGTCCCGGGCGTCAGCCCAGGTGCCGCTCCTCCACGCCGTTGTAGGCGCTCAGCGGGCGGATCAGGGAGTTCGCGCCCGCCTGCTCCATGACGTGGGCCGTCCAGCCGACGATCCGGCTGGCGACGAACAGCGGCGTGAACGTCGGAGTGTCGAAGCCCATGAGGTGGTACGTGGGGCCGGCAGGGTAGTCGAGGTTCGGCTTGATGCTCTTCGCCTCGTCCATCGCCTGCTCCAGCCCGTTGTAGAGACCGAGGAGCTCGGGACGGCCGTAGTGTTCGATCATGGCGTCCAGCGCGGCCTTCATGGTCGGGACGCGGGAATCGCCGTGCTTGTAGACGCGGTGGCCGAAGCCCATGATCTTCTTCTTGGCGGCGAGCGCCTCCTCCATCCAGGTCTTCGCCCGGGCGGCGGCGTCCTCGGCGGATTCGGAGGGATCGATGCCCAGCTCCTCGAAGGTGTGCATGACGGCCTCGTTGGCGCCGCCGTGCAGCGGTCCCTTGAGGGCGCCGATGGCTCCCGTGACGGCCGAATGCAGATCAGCGAGCGTCGACGTGATGACCCGGGCCGTGAAGGTGGAGGCGTTGAAGGAGTGCTCCGCATACAGGATCATCGAGACGTTGAACGCGTCGACCACGGCCGGGTCGGCCTCCTCGCCGAAGGTCATCCAGAGGAAGTTCGCCGAGTAGCCCAGGTCGTCACGGGGTTCGACGGCGTCCTGGCCGTGCCGGCGTCGCTGGTCGTAGGCGACCACGGCGGGCATCGCGGCCCACAGATCGATCGCCTTTGAAAGGTTCGCCTCGGGGCTGGAGTCCTCCGCCTGCGGATGCCGGGCGCCCAGGACGGAGGCCGCCGTGCGGCAGACGTCCATCGGATGGGAGCCCACAGGCAGCGCGTCGATCACGGTCTTCAGCACGGGATCCAGGGCTCGTCCGGCCCGTTCGCGGGCCTGGAACTCCTCCAGCTGCTCGGGGGTCGGCAGTTCCCCGTTCCACAGCAGGTAGGCGACCTCCTCGAAGCTCTTGGCCGCGGCCAGCTCCTGCACCGGGTAGCCCCGGTAGAGCAGCGAATTGCTGTCCGGATTGACCTTCGAGATGGCGGTGTAGTCCACCACCACGCCGGCCAGGCCCTTCTTGATCTCGGTCTCTTGGGGTGTGGTGCTCATGGTGACTCCTTCGTCGAATGAAGCCTATCGGTGTGATTCTGGGACTGTTTCCTGTGAATTGGCTTCGAGCGGTGTGACAGCCCGATGAGTCATCGCGGTGTGCCCGGCACCTGGAAGTTGAAGACCCCGGTGTCGAAGCTGTTGTAGGCGGGATAGTCGACCAGTTCGTACAGCCGGGCACGGGTCAGCATGTCCGGCACGGCGGCCTGCTGGGTGCCGTCCGCCTTGATGGTCTCCAGCACCCGCTCCGCCGCGCCCAGCGCACTGCGCAGCAGTGTCACGGGATAGATGACCATGTTCACGCCCACCGAGGAGAGTTCCTCCAGGGTGAACAGCTCACTCTGCCCGAATTCCGTCATATTGGCCAGGATCGGCACGTCCACGGCCTCCCGGATGGCGGCGAACTCTTCCAGGGTCTTCATGGCCTCGGGGAAGATCGCGTCGGCGCCGGCGGCCACGAGGGCTCGGGCGCGTTCCTGGGCTGCTTCCAGTCCATCGGCCGCCCGGATGTCGGTGCGGGCCATGAGGAGGAAGCCGGGGTCCCGGCGCGCCTGGGCCGCCGCCTGGATGCGCCGCGTGGCGGTCTCGACGTCCACCACCGACTTGCCGTCCAGATGGCCGCAGCGCTTCGGGTTGACCTGGTCCTCGATGTGGCAGCCGGCCAGCCCGGCGTTCTCCAGCTCCTGAACGGTCCGGGCGACGTTCATGGGTTCACCGAAGCCGGTGTCGGCGTCGACGAGTGCGGGCAGATCCGTCATCCGGGCGATCTGGCCGGCACGCGTCGCCACCTCCGTCAGCGTGGTGAGCCCGATGTCCGGCAGCCCCAGGTCGTTGGCGAGGACCGCGCCGGAGATGTAGACGCCGTCGAACCCCTTCTCCTCGATCAGCCGGGCGGACAGGGGGTTGAACGCCCCGGGGAACTGGACGGTGCGGCCGGAGGCCAGCAGTTCCCTCAGCTCGCGGCGCTTCTGCTCGGGGGTGCGCGTCGAGTACAGCATCAGAAGAGGCCCTTCGGCGCGGCTGCCAGATCGATCACGCCGGGGGCCGCCTGGATGTTCAGCTGATCCAGTTCACCGGCGGCGAGCTCCGGGAGGCGCTGCACCGTGTCGAGGAAGCGCTCGATCTCGGCCGGCTCCACGAGACCCTCCGCGAGGGTGCGGAACTTGGCGATGTACTGCTCACGGGCGAACGGCCGGGCGCCGAGCGGATGGGCGTCCGCGACGGCGATCTCGTCCTCGATCACGCGGCCGTCCGTGAGGGTGATGACGACGCGGCCGCCGAACGCCTTCTCCGCGATGTCCAGGGAGTGGTAGCGGCGCGTCCACTCGGGGTCCTCCTCGGTGGTCACCTTGTGCCACAGCTCCACGGTGTCCGGGCGGGACGCGCGGTCCGGGGCGTAGGAGTCGACATGGTGCCAGCGGCCGTCCTGGAGTGCGACGGTGAAGATGTACGGGATGGAGTGGTCCAGGGTCTCGCGGCTCGCCGTCGGGCTGTACTTCTGAGGGTCGTTGGCGCCGGAACCGATCACGTAGTGCGTGTGGTGGCTCGTGTGGATCACGATGCTCGCGACGTTCGCCGGGTCCGTGAGCTCGGGGTGCTCGCCATGCAGCTTGCGGGCGAGGTCGATCCAGGCCTGCGCCTGATACTCGGCCGAGTGCTCCTTGGTGTAGGTGTCCAGGATCGCGCGCTTGGACTCGCCCGGCTCGGGGAGCGGCACCTCGTAGGAGGCGTCGGGACCATCCAGCATCCACGCGATCACGCCGTCCTCACCCTCGTAGATCGGCACGGGGGAGGTCTGGCCGCGCATGGCGCGGTCCACGGACTCCACGGCCATCTTGCCGGCGAACGCGGGGGCGTGCGCCTTCCAGGTGGAGATCTCGCCCTTACGGGACTGCCGGGTGGCGGTGGTGGTGTGGAGTGCCTGGCCGACGGACTGGAAGACGGTCTCCGTGTCGAGGCCGAGCAGTGTTCCGAGCCCCGCGGCGGCGGACGGCCCGAGGTGCGCGACGTGGTCGATCTTGTGGGCGTGCAGGCAGATGGCCTTCACGAGGTCCACCTGGATCTCGTACCCGGTCGCGATGCCGCGGATGAGATCCGCGCCGGAGGAGCCGACGTGCTGCGCGACGGCCAGCAGCGGCGGGATGTTGTCACCCGGGTGGGAGTAATCGGCGGCGAGGAACGTGTCGTGGTAGTCGAGTTCCCGGACCGCCACCCCGTTGGCCCAGGCGGCCCACTCGGGGGAGACCCGCTCCTGGATGCCGAAGACGGTGGCGCCGGGTCCGCCGGTGGAGGGTGCGTGCGTGAGCGCCTGAGCCCGCGCCGCCACGATGGGCGCCCGGTTGAGCGACGCGACGGCCACCGAGGCGTTATCGATGATGCGGTTGATGATCATGTCGGTGACGTCGGGGTCGACGGCGACGGGATCGGTGGCCACGCGGGCGATCTTGTGGGCCAGCTGGTCCTCACGGGCCAGGTTCTCATCGCTGCGGTGGACGCGGACGTTGTGGGTTTTCACCGTGACTCGCTTTCCTGTGGGGTGGTGTCGTGAACATCGCGGGCCGGCGACAGGATGCCGCGGCCCCGCTGGCTGTGGTGGAGGTGATCCAGACTGGCGTGCAGGTGGACGGTCGTGGCTGCGGCGGCCAGACCGGGATTGCCCCCGGCGACGGCGGCGGCGATCGCAGCGTGCTCCCGCGAGGAGTCGCGCAGCCGGCCGGGGTTGTCGTGGGCGAGCCGGCGCAGACGCTGAAGGTGGGGACGGAGCTGACGCAGGGACAGCGCCAGGTACGCGTTGCCGCACTCCTCATCCAGGGCGTCGTCGAGTTCGCCGACCAGCCGGTAGTAGCCGTCCACTTCGGACGAGGCGCCCAGGAGCGCTTCCGCCGCGACGAACTGTTCGTGGAGGCGTGCGAAGCGCTCGCGGTCTCCGCGGCTCGCGGCGAGTGCCGCCGCCCGGCTCTCCAGGGTCTCCCGGAGTTCGAAGAGCTGATCGAGGTCGCCCACGGAAAGCTCCGCCACGACGACGCCGCGCCGCCGCTCGGCGACGGCCAGCCCTTCCGCGGTGAGCCGGGAGAGCGCCTCCCGCACCGGGGTGCGGCTCACTCCGAGCCGTTCGGCCTGTTCCACTTCAGCGAGGACGGTGCCGGGGGCCAGGCGCCAGGAGACGATGTCCTCCCGGAGGGCTTCGTACGCCCGGTCACGTGCTCGCATGGCCTCAGTGTATACACAAAGGGGCTTCAGAAGGGATGCCGGGCCTCAATTTCCGCCTTATGTATACAAGCGCGCCCAGTCGCGCAGCCGGTCAGCCGCTCGACGCGGGTGACGCCGCGGCCGGCGCCGGTGCGGGACTCGTCGAGGGGGAGGCGGGAAGCCCCAGGACTGTCGCCATGAGGTCAGCGAGGTGCACATGCCCCGCGGGGCTGGGATGTTCACCGTCCGGACCGAGGAGCGCCTCCGCTTGCGTGGCCATCCAGTCATGGGTGATCGGGTCCACGAACTCGACGGACGACGCGTCGGCCGCGGCCTTGAGGGCGTCGCGGATCGCCAGGAGATCCTGGTCCGGGTCCGCAGAGTAGGCGGGCGGCCCCACCACGATCCGGCGGGCGTGAGGGGCACGGAGCCTGACATCCTGGAGCGCGGCCAATGCGGCCTGTTTCACCTGTCCGACGTCCTCGCCGAGGTCGTTGTCCGAGCCGAAGAACAGCACCGTCCGGGTCCAGGCATTGACGGAGTGCTGCACTTCGGCCCCGAACGTGTCACCGTCCTCGCCCGCGCTGACATAACCGCTGCCGTTCTGCGCCGCGTTGACCAGGACCAGATTGGGCTTCGCCGAGGCGAGCCGCTGATTCAGGAGCGTCGGCCAGGCCTGATCGGCGGACGTGCCGAATCCTGTGCTCAGGGAGTCGCCGATGATGACGAGGTTGGACTGCCCAGGTGGCGCGGGGGTGGCATGGGTGGCGGCCTGGGCGCTCGTGCCGCAGGCGCCCAGCAGGGCCGCGACGGGACCGCCGACGGTGAGCAGGAGGAATGTCCTCCGGCTGCTGCCGCCTCGCTGGTCCCGTGAGTTCTGCACGTCCCTCATGCTCTCCATCATTCCTGTGTCTGCGCTGTGTCATCGATAGCCGTGTCGCCGATGCCGCGTCGCCTCACACGCTGCGGTACTCGTTCTCCGGCCGACCGGGGGTGCCGTAGCGCGGGGTGCTGCGCAGCACCCCGGCCGCCACCAGATGCTCGAGATAGCGGCGGGCGGTCACCCGCGAAAGGTTCGCCTGTTCCGCCAGCTCTGCGGCGGACAGCGGGTGCGGCGCGGTGGTGACCAGTTCGCGGACGGCGGCGAGCGTCGTCGTCGAGATGCCCTTCGGCAGCGGCAGCTCCACCGGTGCTCGCAGGGTGGCGAAGGCCTGGTCCACGGCGCTCTGATCCACCGGCGCGGGGGAGGCGTCCTCCGTCTCCGCTCCGGACGAGTCCAGGGTGCGCCGGAATGCGCGGTAGTTCTCAAGCTTCTCGGCGAAGGTCGCGTAGGTGAAGGGCTTGATGAGGTACTGCACGACGCCGGTCGCGATGGCGCCCCGGACGACGGCGAGTTCCCGGACCGCCGTGATCGCGATGATGTCTGTGAGCAGGCCCGCGCTGCGCATCCGGCGCGCGACGTCGAGGCCGTGCAGATCCGGCAGGTTCATGTCCAGGAGCACCAGGTCCACGGTCTCGCCGCGCTCGCGGGCGAGGCTCAGCGCCTTGAGCGCTTCCTGGCCCCCTGCGGCGCTTCCGGCGTGCTCGAAGCCCTCCAGGCGGTCCAGGTAGGCGGCGTGCGCCTCCCGGGCGATCGCCTCGTCCTCGACGACGAGGACGCGGATGGGTTTCATGACTCTCCTTCGGGGGTTTCTGCCGATCCGCCGTGCAGCGGCAGGGTGACGACGAAGCGGGCCCCGGGCAGTTCCCCCGGCTCCCGTGGCGCGGAAACGGACGACGGCGCGTGGCCGGCCTCCACCTCCAGTGTCCCATCCAGCCTGCGCACCGTCTGCCGTACGAGGGCCAGCCCCACCCCGCGGCCGTGCCGGCTCTGCTTGGTGGAGTACCCGAACTCGAACGCGCGCTCGAGCTGTCCTTCGCCGAGCCCGGCGCCCGAGTCCTGCACGGTGAAGGTGACGGATCCCTCGTCCGCGGTGATGCCCAGGCGCACCAGTCGAGGCGCCTCGGCGGCGGCCGCGGCGTCGATGGCGTTGTCCAGGAGATTGCCGAGGATGGTCACCAGATCCTGGACCGGCATGTCCAGGGCGGCGGGGGTGGAGCCGCCGTGCAGTTCCAGGAGGACGCCGCGTTCGTGGGCCTCTGCGGACTTGCCCATGACGAGCGCGGCGAGGACCGGTTCGTCCACGGATCCCAGGAGGTCATCGGCCAGGCGCTGGCCGAGTTCGAGGTCGCGCGTGGCGAGTTCCAGCGCCTCCGGCGTGCGGCCCAGCTCCATGAGGGACACCATGAGGTGCAGGCGGTTGGCATGTTCGTGGGTCTGCGCGCGGAGCGCGTCGGACAGGGTGCGGGTGGTGGCCAGCTCGGAGCCGAGGGATTCGATCTCGGTCCGGTCGCGCAGCGTGGCGACCGTCCCGAGGCGCCGCGGCCGCGATCTCGTGCCGGAATCCTGTTCTACGGCCGCCTGCTGGTTGACCACCAGCAGGCGGGGGCCCGCGAGGTGGACTTCGTCCCGCGCCTCGCGTCCCGAGGTGAAGAGGTCCCGCAGACTCGGTTCGAGGGGCAGCTCCGCGACGGTCGGCGGCACGGCGGCGCCGGGGCCGGAACCGGAGCCGGGGGCGGGGCCGGTCGCGGAGTCCTGTGCGGCTTCGCGGCTCGCCGCGGCGCCCGGGGAACCGGCGGAACCGGGGGAGTCGAGACCCAGGAGCTCCGCCGCCTGGTCGTTGTACATCACCACCCGGCCCCGGGTGTCCACGAGGACCACGCCTTCGCGGACCGAGTGGAGCACGGATTCGTAATAGGCGAAGAGCTGGGCGAGCTGCTCCGCACCCCAGCCGTGCGTGACCCGGCGCAGATACCGGCCGAGGAGCCAGGCCACGAGCGCGCCGCCGGTCACGAGAGCGGCTGCCAGGCCGAGGATCGCCAGAAGCCGCCAGGTGATGCCGGCGTCGACGTTCTGCACAGTGACGCCTGCGGACACGAGAGCGACCACTTTCCCGGACGGGTTCTTCACCGGGACGATCGTCCGGACGGACGCGCCGAGGGTGCCGGTGTAGGTCTCGGTGAAGTCCTGGCCGCGCAGCGCCGGTTCGACGGTGCCCAGATACTTCTTGCCGATTTCGGCCGGGTTGGCGTGCGTCCAGCGGGTCGTGTCCGGGCTCATGATCGTCAGGAAGTCCACGTGGCCGCGCCGCATGACCGCCTCGGCGTAAGGCTGGAGGGTCGCGGACGGTTCGGGGGAGACGGCGGCCTGCACCACGAAGGGGCTGGCCGCCACGGTGGCCGCGACGCTCTGCGTGCGCTGCCCGGCGTCGTCGTAGCTGCGCGTCCTGATGTCGACGGCGGCGAAGGCGCTTGCTGCGATGGCGGCCGTCAGGACGAGGAGCAGGTTCGCCACGAAGAGACGGCGGGCGATGCTCCAGCGCCCCATGAGTTCCTTCACGGTTCTCGTCTCCTCCGTGTCCGGTGAGCGCCGGTCGGCGCCGTCGCCTGATGTCGTGCCTGGTTCCGGTCCGCCCCCGCGACCAATATGACCGCAAGAGTGACCCACGTCACGCCCCCGGCCACCATGGTCCCACGAGGTGCGGTCAGTCAGGCCGCGCGAACGACTCCCAAGGAGCAACGAATGTCCTTGCAGCATCAGGCGCCAATGGCGGCGCCCGCGCGCGGCAAACGTCTTGAATCATCCCACTACCTGTACATCGCCGTCATCGTCGCGGTGGTGCTCGGAGCCGTGGTGGGCATCCTCTTCCCCGAAGTGGGGAAGTCCCTGAAGCCTCTGGGCGACGGGTTCATCAAGCTCATCAAGATGATGATCGCCCCGGTCATCTTCTGCACCATCGTGCTCGGCATCGGCTCGATCGCCAAGGCGGCCACGGTGGGCAAGGTGGGCGGCCTCGCCCTCCTGTACTTCGTGATCATGTCCACGTTCGCCCTGGCCATCGGCCTCGTGGTGGGCAACCTCATCCACCCGGGCGAAGGTCTCAAGCTGACCCCGTACGACCCCAATAAGAAGGCGGCCACGGACAGCACCGTGGACTTCCTGCTCGGGATCATCCCGGGGGACATCCCCGTGCTCCCGACCCTGCTGGTCGCCATCCTGGTGGGCTTCGCCGTCCAGAAGATGGGCACGCAGGGCACCCCGACCCTCAACGCGATCGGCCATGCCCAGAAGCTCGTGTTCCGCATCCTGGTCATGATCATGTGGCTCGCCCCGGTGGGCGCGTTCGGCGCCATCGCCGCCGTCGTCGGGGCGACCGGTGTCAAGGCGATCGTCAGCATGCTGACGCTCATGGTGGCGTTCTACCTGACGTGCATCCTCTTCATCGTCCTGGTGCTGGGCTCGCTCCTGCGGGTGGTGTCCGGCGTCAACATCTTCAGCCTCATGAAGTACCTGGGCCGCGAGTACCTGCTCATCTTCTCCACGTCCTCCTCCGAGGCGGCGCTGCCGCGACTCATCGCCAAGATGGAGCACCTGGGTGTGTCGAAGCCGGTGGTCGGCGTGACCGTTCCCACCGGGTACTCCTTCAACCTGGACGGCACGGCCATCTACCTCACCATGGCCTCCCTGTTCGTGGCCAACGCGATGAACATGCCGCTCAACCTGGGGGAGCAGATCTCCCTCCTGGTGTTCATGATCATCGCCTCCAAGGGTGCCGCGGGCGTCACGGGCGCCGGTCTGGCGACCCTCGCCGCGGGCCTGCAGGCTCACCGTCCGGAGCTGCTGGGCGGCGTGGGCATCATCGTCGGCATCGACCGGTTCATGTCGGAGGCGCGTGCCCTGACGAACTTCACCGGCAATGCGGTGGCCACCGTGCTGATCGGGACCTGGGTCAAGGAGGTCGACACCGTTCAGGTGCGCTCCGTCCTCGCGGGGGAGCGGCCGTTCGACGAGTCCTCGATGCTCGCGGACAGTCACGGACCGGCGGCCGCGGACAGCTCCTCCACGAGCCAGGGAGCGGCCCCGGTCCCGGCCTAACCTTGACCCTCTACTTGAGGGTCAAGGCTCACGGAGGCGACTTTGTCAACATCCCCAGCCAGCGTGTCGTAGCCGCTAGGGTGGAGGTCAGGCAAGAGTCATCGCGATGCAGGAAGAGTGGATCATCACGTGAGCAGCGAACAGGGTACGACCGCGCTGGGTACCACCGAGGAAGATGTCAGGCTCGGCCCCACCGGCCGTCCCTGGCGGGAGTTCCCCACCCCGGCGCCCCTGCAATCGCACGGACCCGCCCGCGTCATCGCCATGGTGAACCAGAAGGGTGGAGTGGGGAAGACCACCTCCACCATCAACCTGGCCGCGGCGCTCGCCGAATACGGGCGCCGCGTCCTGTTGGTGGACTTCGACCCGCAGGGTGCCCTCTCCGCCGGTTTCGGCGCCAATCCGCACGAGCTGGACCTCACGGTCTACAACGTGCTGATGGACCGCAAGGTGGACATCCGGGACGCGATCCACTCCACCGGCGTGGAGGGCGTGGACCTGCTCCCCGCCAACATCGACCTCTCGGCCGCCGAAGTGCAGCTGGTCAACGAGGTGGCCCGCGAGCAGGTCCTCGCCAGCGCCCTGCGCAAGGTCGAGGACGACTACGACGTGGTCCTCATCGACTGCCAGCCGTCCCTCGGTCTCCTCACGGTCAACGCGCTCACCGCGGCGCACGGCGTGATCATCCCGCTGATCTGCGAGTTCTTCGCGCTCCGTGCCGTGGCGTTGCTCGTGGAGACCATCGAGAAGGTGCAGGACCGCCTCAACCCGCGCCTGCAGGTCGACGGCGTGCTCGCCACCATGTACGACGCCCGCACCCTCCACAGCCGTGAGGTCATCACGCGCCTGGTCGAGGCGTTCGGGGACAAGGTCTTCGAAACGGTCATCAAGCGCACCATCAAGTTCGCGGACGCCACGGTGGCCGCCGAACCCATCACGCAGTACGCCAGCAACCACCCGGGCGCCGAGGCGTACCGCCAGCTGGCCAAGGAACTCATCGAGCGCGGCGGTGCTCCGTAAGCAGCGTCATGCCCGCTGACCAGGTGAGCGGAACGATGCACGACGACGCCGCCCCGCACCCGCCTGCCGCGCAGGACGGCGGCGGGGCCGCCGTCGTCGTGGTCACCGAAGAGGCCGGCGCCGGCAGCGCGGTGCAGGCCGAGCCGACGCCCGCACCCTCGGAGCCTGACGCGCCCCAGGGTTTCCAGGTCCGGCTGGAGAACTTCTCCGGCCCGTTCGACCTGCTCCTGAGTCTGATCTCCAAGCGCGAGATGGACGTGACCGAGGTGGCCCTCGCGACCGTCACGGACGAGTTCATCGCGTACATCCGGGCGCTCCAGGCGCAGGGCGAGGACTGGGCCCTGGACGAGGCCAGCGAGTTCCTGGTCATCGCCGCCACGCTGCTCGACATCAAAGCCGCCCGGCTCCTGCCCGCCGGCGAGCTCGACCCCGAAGAGGACCTCGCCGCACTCGAGGCCCGGGACCTGCTCTTCGCGCGCCTGCTGCAGTACAAGGCGTTCAAGGAGGTCGCGACGCAGCTGGGCGAAGAGCTCAGCCAGGAGGCGCTGCGGTTCCCGCGGCTCGTCAGCCTCGAACCGCATTTCGCCGCCCTCCTGCCGGAACTCGTCTGGAAGCACGGCCCTGACGACTTCGCCCAGCTCGCCGCCAAGGTCCTCGCGCCCAAGGAGGAGACGATCCCTCAGGTGGGCGTCGACCACCTGCACAGCGCGCCCGTGAGTGTCCGCGAGCAGGCCGAGCTCCTCGCCCTGCGTCTGCAGGCGGAGCATCAGCTGAGCTTCCGGTCGCTCGTGGCGGACGCGCTGAATGCCCAGGTGGTGATCGCGAGATTCCTGGCTCTGCTGGAGCTGTTCCGGGACCGGGCCGTGGCGTTCGAACAGCTCGAGGCCCTGGGGGAGCTGACCGTGCGGTGGACGGCGCATGAGCACGAGGGGGACGGCGCTCCGCTGCTCTCCGGCGGCTCCGATTTCGACGAACCGGTGGGGACTCCGACCGCCGAGGAAGGTGCTCACGATGAGCGATGACGACGGACTGCTGTCCGCGCTGGAGGCGGTCCTCATGGTGGTGGACGAGCCCGCGAGCGCGGTGCAGCTCGCCTCCGCCCTGGAGATCCCCGAGGACGAGGTGGAGGCAGGACTTCAAGCGCTCCGAGCCGAGTACGACGGCGCGGCGCCCGGAGCCCGTGTGCGCGGTTTCGAACTGCGGAATCTCGCCGGTGGCTGGCGGATCTACTCCCGCCCCGTTCATGCCGAGGCCGTGCAGCGTTTCGTGATGGACGGCCAGACGGCACGGCTGACGCAGGCCGCGCTCGAAACCCTGGCCGTCGTGGCGTACCGGCAACCGGTGTCGCGGGCACGGGTGTCCGCGATCCGTGGCGTCAACGTCGACTCGGTGATGAAGACCCTGGTCCAGCGCGGCCTCGTGGAGGACTGCGGCACCGATCCGGAGTCCGGAGCCATCCAGTACCGCACGACGGCGTATTTCCTCGAGAGGCTCGGGGTGAAGGACCTGTCCGAGCTCCCGGCCATCTCGCCATACCTCCCGGGCCTGGACGAGTCGACGGCGTTCTACCCGGGGGTTTAGGGGTACGTCGCCCTCGGTGACCGGCCTGCCCGGCTCCATCCGCCGAAACAGTGAGTTTCCGCTGAAACAGTGTGTTGTGCTCACTGTTTGAGCGGAAACTCACTGTCTCGGCGGGAACTCACTGTTTCGGCGAGGCCTCACCCACACCGTCCCGCGGTCAGACCATCCACATACGGGCAGCGGTGGACCACTGGGCCTCGGGACCGGGGGACCGTGGTCGGTATGAAGTCAGCACACCTTCGGCTCGATCCCGACGAAGTCCTCTGGACATCCGCCGAACTCGACCTGCTGGGCATCCGGCATGCTGAGCGAAGCCGCCTCGTGGAATCAGGTGTTCTCGTCCGGATCCAGAGGGGCGCTTACGCCCGACGAGATCACGCTGTCGACCTCCCAAAGTCGGGTCGCGCCGAGTTACGGTTGCGGGCTCATCAGAAAGTCCACGCGCGACGCCGGAACCGGGCCTTCGTGTACAGCCACACGTCCGCAGCGCGCCTGCACGGTTGTCAGCTGTGGCATGCCGACGAGCAGGTCCACGTCACCTGCCGGACCAGGACATCGACGCTCCGGCTTGGTCCATCGACTGTGACCCATCATCTTCCGGTGCTTCCCGACGAAACCTGTTCCTTCGGGGCCGGCGAAGCCACTTCGTTGGAGCGCACCGTCGTCGACTGTTGCCGCATCCTGGATCTTGAGGCTTGCGTCGTCGTCATGGACCAGGCCTTGCGCCTCGGTGCGGATCGTGCGGTGCTGGAGGGGTACGTGAAGCGAATGACCGGCCACCGCGGTGTGGTGAACCTGCGCCAGGCTCTGGAGCTGGGTGATCCGCGGAGCGAGTCCATGGGAGAGAGCCGGACGAGGTTCCTCTTGTGGTCGGAGAACATCTCGATGCCGGTCTCACAGTTCCCTGTCATGACGGATCGCGGCCTCAGGCGCCTGGACTTCGCCTGGCCGGACGTGAAAGTGGCATTGGAACTCGATGGGCGGGTGAAGTACTTCGGGAGCGTGCCGACGGCTGAGGCGGTTTTCGATGAACGCGTCCGGGAACGCCGGCTCATGGAGCTGGGGTGGATCTTCGTCCGTCTGGACTGGAGGGACCTGGAAGATCCGGCCGGTGTGAAACAGCGGATTCATGCGGCCTGGGCGAAGGCCCGGACGCGGGCTGATTGAGCTGCGATGCCGGGCCTGGTCCGCCGAAACAGTGAGTTTCCGCTAAAACAGCGTGTTGTGCTCACTGTTTCAGCGGAAACTCACTGTTTCGGGTAGGGCTTCACGATGCGGCCCGGTGACGACCGGCATCCGAGTCCCTGTAACCGACGTCTCCCTCCCCATGACACGTCCATCCGGTAGACTAGTACCGGGCTTCGGCCTCCTTTTCGGCATGCCATGAGGCTGCCAGGCGCTCCCCGGAACGCGTCCACTGTGACGAACGGGTCGAGTGCAGCACCACGAAACACCACAATTTAAGGCCAGGTAATGACACAGTCGGGACGACAGGGTTCACACCGAGGCGGGGACGCCCGTAACCAGGGCGGCAGCCGCCGCCAAGCCTCTTCGGGCTTCAGTAAGTACGGACGGGACGCCCAGCAGGGCGGCCGCAACGACGACGGCGGCGCACGCCGCTCGGGCGGCTACGGCCAGGGCGGCAGCTCCAGCGGCGGCCGTGGTCAGGGAGCGGGTCGCTCCTCCTCCGGCGGTTTCGGCCGCGACGACCGTCGCGGGCAGGGCCGTGGCGAGTGGCAGGGCCGCGACGCCCGCCCGAACCGCGATTCACGCGATGGCCGCTCCGGCGACTTCCGCTCCAACGATGGCCGCTCCGGCGGCGACCGCTTCGGCCAGGACCGCGACGCCTTCACCAAGGATGGCACCCGCAAGCCGAACCGCCCCAATTCCAACAAGCCGGGCTTCAACAAGAACGGCAAGCCCAAGGCCGGCACCGGCCGCGGTGGCGCCGGAACCGTCGGCGGAACCCGGAAGGGCGCGGGCCGCAAGCCTGCCGCCGCACCCGGCCGTCCGGCGTCGAGCGCTGCTTTCGGCTCCGAGCGCTTCGGCGAGTACAAGGGCCCGGTGAAGTCCCCGCGGCGCGCGCCGCGTCGCGACGTCCCGGACCACGAGCTGCACAGCACCGAAGGCGTGCGCCTGCAGAAGCTCATGGCGCAGGCCGGTGTGGCCAGCCGTCGCATCTGTGAAGAGATGATCCTGGAAGGCCGGGTCGAGGTCGACGAGCAGATCGTCACCGAGCTGGGCCTGCGCGTGGATCCGGAGACGGTCGTCATCCACGTGGACGGCATCCGCCTGCAGCTCAACGAGTCCATGGTCTACTACGCGTTCAACAAGCCCAAGGGCGTCGTCTCCACGATGACCGACCCCGAAGGCCGCCGTTGCATCAGCGACTACATCAAGCCGAGCCTTCTCCGGGGCGAGCGCCTCTTCCACGTCGGACGTCTGGACGCCGAGACCGAGGGTCTCCTGCTCCTGACTAACGACGGCGAGCTGGCCAACCGCCTGACTCACCCGTCCTACGAGGTGCCGAAGACCTACCTGGTCCAGGTGCGCGGCCCGTTCCCGCACGGCATCGGCAAGCAGATGCTCGAGGGCATCGAGCTCGAGGACGGCGTGACTCGCGTCGATTCCTTCCGCCTGGTGGACTCCACCCCCGGCAAGGTGCTGATCGAGGTCGTCCTGCACTCGGGCAAGAACCGCATCGTGCGCCGCCTGTTCGACGCCGTCGGCTTCCCCGTCCTGCGCCTGGTGCGTCTCAAGGTCGGTCCCATCGGCCTGGGCGATCAGAAGCAGGGCAGCATCCGCCGCCTCGGCAAGCAGGAGCTCGGCCACCTGATGGCCGCGGTGGGGCTGTAAGGCATGTCCGCCTTCGGCATGCACGGGCCCGGTCAGCTGACCGGCCCTGTCGTCATCCTGGGCACCGGCCTGCTCGGCGCGAGCATCGGCCTGGGGCTGCGGGGGCGGGACGTGGAGGTGTACCTCTCGGATCCGTCGCCCACCAACCAGGCCGTGGCCGTCGACATCGGTGCGGGGCTTCCGCTCTCCGCTCTCGCTGAGCGCGGGCACGACGACGGCGCGGTCCGCCTGGTCGTCGTCGCGTCGCCGCCGGATGTGACCGCCGTCGTCGTGGAGAGCGCGCTGACCACCTATCCGAACGCCGTGGTGGTGGACATCGCGAGCGTGAAGGCCGGGATCCTGGCCGCGCTCGCCGAGTCCGCGGCCGCGACCGGGCTCGACCTGAGCCGGTACGTCGGCACGCACCCCATGGCAGGCCGGGAGAAGTCCGGGCCGGTCGCGGCCCGTGGCGAACTCTTCACCTCGATGCCGTGGGTGCTGTGCCCGGGGCCGGAGGCGTCCCCTGCCGCGCAGGAGACGGCACGGACCCTCGCCCTGGACCTCGGGGCGATCGTCTACGAGTTCACCCCGGTGGAACACGACGAGGCTGTGGCGCTGGTGTCGCACCTGCCGCAGGTCATGTCCTCGCTGCTGGCCAGCCGCCTCCAGGAAGTCGGCGAGCATTCGCTCTCCCTGGCGGGCAACGGCCTGCGGGACACGACCCGCATCGCGGCGAGCGACCCGAAGCTCTGGGTGCAGATCCTAGGCGCCAACGCGGGGCCCATGGTCGAGATCTTGCACGGTGTGCGCGATGACCTGAACCGGCTCATCAACACCCTGGAGGATCCCGAGGCCCCGGGCGCTCGCCTGGACCTCGCCCAGCTCATGAGCGAGGGCAACGCCGGTCAGGCCCGGATTCCGGGCAAGCACGGCGGCCAGGCCCGCAGCTATGCGTGGCTCACGGTGCTCGTGGATGACCGTCCGGGTCAGATCGCCCATCTGCTCACGGAGATCGGTGAGATCGGCGTGAACCTGGAGGACATGCGTCTCGACCACTCGTCCGGGCAGAATGTGGGCATGGTGGAACTGTCGGTGCTGCCGAGCAGGCACGACGCCCTGGTGGAAGAACTGAGCAAGCGCGGCTGGAAGGTGTTGCAATGACCGAGGGAACCCCGAACCCGGGCACGGTGGCTGCCGCCGCCGCGTCCAGTGCTGCGGCTTCCCGCGCCGGCGACACCCACGTGGTGATTCGTCCGGGCCGGTCGCTGCTGGTGGCCATCGACGGACCCAGCGGTTCCGGCAAGTCCAGCGTGAGCAAGGCGGCGGCGCGTGCGCTGCGTCTCGCGTACCTGGACACCGGGGCGATGTACCGTGCGCTGACCTGGCACTGCCTTGACGCGGGTGTCGACCTGGCCAGTGCCGCTGCGGTGGAGAACGCCGCCGAGGCGCTCGCACTGCAGATCAGCACGAGCCCGGACGAGGAGTACGTGCGGGTGGGCGGCGTGGACGTCACCCAGGCGATCCGTGAACCGCGCATCTCGGAACATGTGAGTGCCGTGGCGACCACCCTGGGTGCCCGGACCGAGCTGATCCGCCGTCAGCGCGAGCTCATGGAACAGCACCGCAACCGCATGGTCGTGGAAGGCCGGGACATCACCACGGTGGTGGCCCCTCGCGCCGAGGTCCGGCTCCTGCTGACCGCCAGCGAGGAGGCGCGTCTGCGCCGCCGAGGCGTGCAGCTCGGGGGGACACAGAGCAAGGAACAGCTGGCCCAGCAGGTCCTGGCCCGTGACGCGAAGGACTCGACCGTGGTGAACTTCACCCGGGCCGCGGACGGCGTCGTCACCCTGGACTCGAGCGATCTGGACTTCAAGCAGACGGTGGACGCGGTGCTGGACATCGTGCACCGCGTGCTGGAACACGGCATGCTGGGCTCGACGCCCGCTGAACAGCGTGACTGACGACGGCGCGGCCCCCGTGGGTGCCGCACGCGCCACGGTGATCGGCTCGGGTGCGGCCGGCTCGGGTTCCGCGTCGAGTCCGGTCCCGCACCGCGCCACCATGTGGTGGGCACGGCCGGTCGGCTGGTTCCTGGATCATGTGGCGTACCGAACGACCGTGTACGGCCGCGAGAACGTCCCGCGGGATGTTCCGGTGCTGTTCGCCGGGAACCACCTGAGCTATCTGGACGGGCCCGTGATGTTCGGGGCCAGCCCGGTGCCCATGCACATCCTGGTCAAGCAGGAGATGTTCACGGGCTTTCTGGGCGGCGTGCTGCGGGGCTCGGGTCAGATCCCGGTGGACCGTTCGCACGGCCGCCAGGCGCTGAACACCGCGAAGTCACTGCTCGATGCGGGCCGGAATGTCGGCATCCTGCCGGAAGGCACCCGGGGGAGCGGGACGGCGGCGAGCCTCAGCAACGGGGTGGCGTGGCTCGCGCTGCACACGGACGCCGTCGTCGTGCCGGTGGGCATCACCGGGACTCGCCGCGAGGGTGAACATCTGGATCATGTGCCCCGGCCCGGTCGGCGATTCGCCGTGGGCTTCGGGGAACCGCTGCGGCTGAGCCGCCAGGCGGGGGAAAGTGGCCGTGCTTCAATGGACAGGGCGGCCGAGGAGATCAGGCAGGCGCTGGTGACCGAAGTGTCACGCGTCGTGCGGAGAAGTGGACTTCAGCTGCCGGAGGGCAGCGTGGACCCGGCCGGGACCCGGCTGGAGAAGGTGTAAAGGGAGAACATGAGCGAGAAGCTGAACGGCCAGGAAGAGGAGTACGTCCCCGCTGGTCCGGACAACGTCGATGAGACGTTCGCCGCCATGGACGAGACCGAGCTGGAGGCTCGGGCCGCGAGTCTGCGGGCCGGTCTGGATGATTACGAGCTCGACGAGGAGGACGCCGCCCTTCTGGCGGAGCACCTCGGTGAGGACTTCGAGCAGGCGGAGCGCAAGCCCGCTCCCGTGCTGGCGATCATCGGGCGCCCGAACGTCGGCAAGTCGACGCTGGTCAACCGCATCCTGGGCCGCCGCGAAGCCGTGGTGGAGGACGTTCCGGGCGTGACCCGTGACCGCGTCATGTACCCGGCGGAGTGGAACGGCAAGCGGTTCACGGTCGTCGACACCGGTGGCTGGGAGCACGACGCCAAGGGCATCCACGCCTCCGTGGCCGCGCAGGCCGAGGTGGCCGTGGAGTTCTCCGACGCCGTGCTGTTCGTGGTCGACTCCACAGTGGGCGCGACCGCGACGGACGAGCTGGTCATGAAGATGCTGCGCAAGGCCAAGAAGCCGGTCATCCTGGTGGCCAACAAGGTGGACGACTTCGTGCAGGAGGCCGAGGCCGCCGCACTGTGGGGCCTCGGTTTCGGTGAGCCGTACCCGGTGTCCGGTCTGCACGGCCGCGGGGTGGCCGATCTGCTGGATCACGCCATGAAGGTGCTGCCGGAGTTCTCCGCCGTGGATTCGGTCGAGCGCACGGGTGGCCCGCGCCGCGTCGCCCTGATCGGCCGCCCGAACGTCGGCAAGTCCTCCCTGCTGAACAAGCTGGCGGGCTCCGAACGTGTGGTCGTCGACAACCTCGCCGGCACGACGCGCGACCCGGTCGATGAGTACATCGAGCTGGGCGGCGAGACCTGGAAGTTCGTGGACACCGCTGGTATCCGCCGTCGCCAGCACATGGCGCATGGCTCCGACTACTACGCCTCGCTCCGCACGCAGGCGGCGCTGGAGAAGGCCGAGGTGGCCGTGGTGCTGCTCGCCGTGGACGAGGTCCTGAGCGAGCAGGATGTCCGCATTCTGCAGCTGGCGATCGAGTCCGGTCGTGCCATGGTGCTGGCCTTCAACAAGTGGGACCTGCTGGATGAGGACCGCCGCCGGTACCTGGAGCGCGAGATCGATCAGGACCTGGCACACGTCGAGTGGGCGCCGCGCGTCAACATCTCCGCGAAGACCGGCTGGCACAAGGACAAGCTCGTGCCCGCGCTCGAGCTGGCCCTCGACAACTGGGATCGCCGCATCCCGACCGGCAAGCTGAACGCGTTCCTCGGCGAGCTCGTGGCCGCCCACCCGCACCCGGTGCGTGGTGGCAAGCAGCCGCGCATCCTCTTCGCTACGCAGGCCAGCAGCCGCCCGCCGAAGTTCGTGCTGTTCACCACCGGGTTCCTCGATCCCGGCTATCGCCGCTTCATCACGCGCCGCCTGCGCGAGACCTTCGACTTCCGGGGCACCCCGATCGAGGTCTCGATGCGCGTCCGCGAGAAGCGGGGCCGGAACCGGTAGGTTCTCGTGGTTGGTCGGGTGCCAGCGGGCGTGCTGGTGCGCGACGACCGGCGGCTGAGTGACGACGCTTGACGTACGACGACGGCGGCGGGTCTCCCTGTGAGGGAGGCCCGCCGTTGGCGTTTCGTCGGTTTGGTCTGTTCCAAGCCACATCGGTGCCCGAGTTTCTCTTCGGTGCGGTTATTGCCGCACCGAAGAGAATTTCGGGCACCGATTTCAAGTGCTCGCCCGTGGGCCCTGCGCCCTTCTTGGTGGGCGGCGCCCTTTCTGGTGTGTTGCGCCTCAATGGGGGAGCAGAATGCCAGGAAGAGTGCGGTTCTGTGGAGTCGGATCTGTCCGACCGCTCCAGCCCGTTCCGACACGTCGGTGGCTCAGCAACCGGCGCCGTGGGGGTTCTGGTTGCAGTCGTCGGCGTACCAATCGACCTTGGAACGCCAGACGGACAGTCGTACCCCTGGGGCCGTGACCGTGGCTTCGCCCGGGATCGGCATGGTGGGGCCGCCGTTGATGCTGTACGTCCCGTGGAACCGAGTGGTCACGCTGGCGACGAATTCCCCGGTGCGTTGGTACGCGTGGGACGTCCTGGTCTCGGTGCCCCACTGCGCGTTGGGCAGAGCCGACCCCTCGAGTTCGGTCGGCCCGAACGTGGTCCCGTCGCCATACTCGTACGTGGAGGAGACAGGGTAGACCGTCAGGGTGATGCTCTGACCCAGGAGGGTCAATGGGAACGTCTGCTTCGTCGGGTGTGAGTAGAAGTTGGTGTTGAAGCCGATCAAGGTGTGCGGCTGTGGCTGGACTCCAAACTCGGCCGCGGTGATTCTGCGCGACTGGAATTCCCGAGCCATCAAGCCCGGAATGTTGAGCAGCGCCTTAGCTTCCCGGGGGTTGTAGACACACGTGGGTGAGCCATCGTTGGTCCACTGCGACCACTCGGGGTCCGACAGCCCGATCGGCGCATAGCGATACTGCGCCAAGTACCCGGCTTCTTTGTGGTCCGCGCCGGCCGGGCACTTCTGGGCGTTGCGGTTCGACCCGAGGCACTTGGTGTCCTGGCTGCCGGCCTTGTCGATCTGGCAGGGGAGCGTGAGGAGCCACTGGTATTTGGGGGCATCGGGTGAGGTGTGGACGGAGGCAAGGTCGCCCGTTCTCGAATCGGCGGACCTCACATCTCCGACTTGAGCAGAGTCTTGATCTAGGCCCACAGACGGCGCTCCACCGTCCTGAGCGAGCGTAGGGGCGATGCTGGCGAGTGAAAAGTAGGCAGTGAGAAGTAGAGCGAGCAGATGGTGACGGCTCATTCTCCGACCCACCTTTTCGAGTCGGTGATTCCCCATCCCTTGGTCGAGTAGTCGACCACAAAGGCGAGCGCTGTCGTAGCTTTGGGACGACTTGCCGTGATCTTGCCGTTCTTGTTGTGCACCTTTATTGCGTCTTGATCGATCTGTGCCACCAATGTCACCCGGCTGGGGTATGGCGTGGCCTTGATCTCGAAATCCGGAACTCTCAGCTTCCCGCCTTCAGTCCACGCCCCGTTGCTCCATTGCGCTTTGATGTTCGTCGGCTGTGAATGGCAAAGTCGGCACTCCGGTGCGCCCAGGGTGTCGAGTGTCTTCACGTCCCCCGTCTCGTACGCATACGACAGCATCGCGACCCAGTACCCCACGAACGCCTTCGCCCCTTCGGGCGTCTCCTTCTTCGCTGCCTCCGGCATCACGGGGACAGGAACATTCAGGGCCTTACTGGTCGCGGTCGCAGGCTTGTAGACAGGCTTGGCCACGGCGGACGGCGAGGGTGACGCAGTGGCTGAGGCCGGCGTCGTGGGTGGGGGAGAAGGGCTTGGTCCAGCGGGACCGGTGCCGCAGGCGACCAAGCTCACGCACGACAGCAGGACGAACAGGCACCAGGACACGGCGCGCTTCATGGAAGACCCCCAGTTGGTCGGCAGTAGAGACAGACGCAACTCTACGATAAATGACCAACAAATGACAGAAGTTATCCACAGAGCTGGGCGGGCGGCGCGCCGCCCGCCCAGCGGGATCGATCAGACCTCTGCCACCGCCGACTGATCCCGGAAGTGGCCGGTCACGATCAGGAGCACTCCAAGAACCGCCCACCCGGCCAGGACCAACCAGGGGAAGGCGGTCGAGGCGTCGGGGAAGTAGGAGAGGTCGCGCAGGAGCGTGCCGGAGGCGCCGGGCACGAACCACTGGCCGACGTCGCCCCAGGGCGCCGGCAGGAATTCCTTGGGCTGGGTCAGCGAGGACAGGGGGTTGCCGATGAACATCGTGAGCACGGCGCCCACGGCGATGCCCGCGCGCCCGATCAGGGCCGACGCGCCGGTGATGATCGCCGCCGTCGCCGCGATGCCGAGGCCGATCGCCGCGGCGTTGGCCCAGTAGTCGCCCTGGAGGGTGTGGAACCAGCCCTGCAGAATGCCGGCGAGGCCGAGGCCGCCCAGCACTCCGTAGCTCACGACCGCGGCGAGGCGACGCCATGCGCCGGACACCAGGAGTGAGATCAGGATGCCGCCGACCATGCCGCCCATCGCGAGCGGCAGACCCGCGACGGCCAGGCCGGTGCCGCGGGAGTCGTCGGCGGAGAGCGGCACGACGTCGGTGACCACGACGGTGGGGACGGTCGCATGCTGTTGCGGGGCCGGCGTCGTCGTTCCAGCGGCGGGCGGAGTGGCCTTGCCCTGGGCGGCGGCAGCGAGGCCCGCCTGGAGCTGCTGGACCGCGGAGGTGAGTCCGGTGATGGCCTGCTGGTCGATCTGGCGCTGGATTCCCGCGCCGAGCTGTGTCAAAGCAGAGCTCGCGACCGGGCTCGCCGCGCTCGCCACGAGGATCTCGGGCGCGCCGCCCCCGGCGGTGGCGGGCAGGACGACGGCGCCGTAGACGTCGCGCTTCTTGATCTGCGTCAGGGCGTCGTCGCGGCTGGCGACGGTGCGGATGTCGAGCATGCCCTCCGGAGCCTTGGCGGTCAGCTGCTGGACCTGCTCGGCGCTCCCGACGACCGCGATCGGCAGGTGCTGCGCCTTCGCCGTGACGCTGGGCCAGGCGAAGGCGAGGAGGATGACGCAGACCGCGACGGCGGCGAGGGCGGCCGCGCGGAGGGCGTGCGGCCAGGGGGTGTGGGGTGCGTGGGTGGCGGGGCTGGTGTCCCGGTGGGCGGGCGTGGACTGGGGAGCGCTCATGGTGACTTCCTTCAACAAAAAGAATATTCGTTCTCTATTGTCCTCACGGAGGCTAGACTGTCAAGAACGATCATTCGTTTTCGGTCGATCGATGGAGGAGTGGGCATGCCGAAGGTCAGCGACGAGCACCGTGAGAAGCAGCGGCAGCGGATCCTGGAGGCCGCGCTGACGTGCGTGGCGCGGAAGGGGTTCGCGTCGACGTCGATGTCGGACATCATTGCGGAGGCGGGTCTGTCCGCCGGCGCCGTGTACGTGTACTACCGCAGCAAGGAGCAGCTGACGATCGACGTCGGGCGGAAGGTGCTCGGCGAGCGGGTCGCCATGCTGGAGGAGTACCTGGGGCGCGACCAGGTGCCCGCGCCGGCCGAGGTCATCCCCGCATTCCTCGAACAGATGCCCGACGACGGTTTCTTCCCGGGCGTCGCCGTGCAGGTCTGGGGCGAGGCGATCCACTCGCCGGCGCTGGCCGAGACGGCGGAGAAGCTCATCGGCGAGATCGGCGGTCACTTCGCCGGCTACTTCGCCGCCTGGTTCCGCCAGTCGCGAGGCCTGGGGGAGCATGAAGCGCAGGCCGAAGGCCGTCGCGTGGCGCCCGCCGTGCTCGGGATGGTGCAGGGCTATATGGTCCAGAGCGTCTTCCTCGACGACGCCGCGCGGGCGCGGTACCGCGAGGCTGTGGCGGTGGTTGTTGGTGGGTTGTGAGGGTTGCGAGGGGTATGGCTCAGGCTATTTCAGCCAGGCCTCGAATTTGATCCCGTTGTAGTTTTTCTTGTTCTGGCAGATGACGTCGGCTTGTCCTTCTTGATGTTCGACGTAGCTGGCGTAGAAACACAGGTAGTCTGCAGTTTCAATACTGTGGGCACCAGCGCCTGTCCCGGTTCGCAGGACTCTCTCCATGACACCCTTGGCGTCGTCACAGCTCAGGCCTGTGATCTTCTCGTAGCGGTATTTGGTTCCGAAGCAGCCGAACCGTTTGATGCGTTCAGGGTGGATCTCAAGCGACGTGATCACGGACGAGGTCTCCTGAAATTCAGGGGTCTTCGCAAAGGCGCGGGCGGCGTCGACCAGGGCGCTTCGAGTCGGGACCCCGGGGCCGGTCTTCAGAGCCGAGATTCCGCCGAATGAAACGTAGTAACCTCCCGCAGGAATCTCGACGGCGGCTCGCCCCAGGGGTTCCTTGCTACCGGTGAACTTGAGGTCGAAGTACGCCGCTTGGCTTCCCGGTGCCTGGCCGTACGTTGCCTGAAGCAGGAGCCGCACTTCCTGTCCACCCGGGCCTTTGATACCAGGAACAGGCCATGACAAGCCCGTATCGACGTCGGTGGGAATGCTCATGTAGGGGAGGATCGGGAGTTTGTCACGGAAGGTTGCGCGTATCTTGCCGTGGGCATCGAGCACCGAAAAGTTGTTCGGCTGTCCTTGCACCGGCTGTACCGACCACGTGGACGGATATTTGAAGGTCATGGAGCCGTCCGGTGTGCTGAAAACTTTGGAGGCCGGTGGAGGCGGAGTTGTCTTTTCGGCCGGGGGCGGTGAGGTGGCAGTCGGAGTGGCATCCTGCGGCGCCTTGGATGCTGAGGCGCTTGTCTGCGAAGCTGCGATCGTCTCCTCGGCGGACTTGGTGGCAGGACCTCCACCACAGGCCGTAAGGCTGAGAGCCAGTGCTGAGATCAACGCGGTGACGACATGTGATTTCCCCATGCCGCGCAGTCTAGCCACGCCGACTGACACCTTTCATGTCACACAGGAATCGCCGAAGCCAACCTGATCATCTGTGCCGGGTGGTAGTGGCGCCATCACCCGTTCGGGTACGCCTCAGCGATCATCTTGCCGCGGAGAACGGCCATCTGGGCGTACATGTCGTGCAGGAGGTAGAGGTCGCGGCACCGAGTCCACGGCTGGCCCGACTGGAGGTCGTAGGTGCCGGGCATGTCGAATCCGGCGGGGGCGAAGGCGGTCATGCCGCGGTCGCGAGTGGTCTGGGCGCAGCGCTTGGCGTGGTCGCGGAAACAGACGACGCCGGCCGTGCCTCCGGTGCCGCGCTGGGCGACCACTTGTGCGGCCACGCCGTCGGTACTGAGGTAGGTGATCGTGCCGTCCGGCGCGATGACCGGTTCGATCGAGGTGACCTGCGTCATCGAGTATTTGGACTTGAGGAAGCGGGCGATCTCCCACTGCGCGAAGACGGGCACGGTCTTCTGCTTGCGGACGGTGGCGATGGTGTCCGCAAGAACCTCGTTGACGGGCCCGGGCTCGTAAAGGACCTTGGCGGGGTCGCCGCCGCCGGCGGTCGCACGGTTGTCGAAGGCATAGGCCACGATGTAGTCGATGTTCGCTACAGCCGTCACGGGCGGGTGCCAGTTGAATCCGATGTCCTGAAGGTGAGGCTCGACCACGCTCGCTACCGCAGAGTCGTCCAGTTCGCGGCCCAGCGCGTCCAGCATGAGGCGCGTCAGCTTCTTGGCCTGCGCGTCAGTGGAGTCGGCGAAGGCGGGCTCGGCGGTAGGAGTGGGAGGGAAGCTGCCGCAGTGGTGGCACCGGCGGCGGTGAAGAAACGACGGCGATCCATGGGGGAGTCCTTGCTGTGTGGTGTGGCGCGTGCCCTGGGGAGTGGGCGCACAGTGAGTCTGGCGCGGCAGGATTAATGGGCGGTGACGGCAGGGTTGGGCCGGCGGATTCGGACGCCGTGGCGGGCGCGGTTTGAGGTGCGGCGACGGGTTGCAGGACCGCTGCCCGTCGCCGCGACACGAGGGGTCTCGACGGTGGCGAGGATTTCGCATCTGGGCCCGTTTTCGTATAGGGTAGAACCCGTTGCTTGAACGGCCGCGAACAGCGATAACGGTCAGGCAAGGCGGGCTGTAGCGCAGCTTGGTAGCGCACTTGACTGGGGGTCAAGGGGTCGCAGGTTCAAATCCTGTCAGCCCGACCGCGAAGTCCCGGAGACCACTGGTTTCCGGGACTTTTTCTTGTCGCACCCTGGTTACCTGTGGATACCAGAAGGCCTGGAGCAATGTGCGGACGGAAGATCAAAATTGCCCTGATACCAAGTCGTCGATGATTCAGAACCGTGTCAAATAGAGTCCCGTGGTGCCTCAGCTCGGGTGGCGAGCGGGGCCGGTTGTCACCGCATGTGCAGTCGAAGCAACTAACCAGTACAGAGCTCAGACCACAGCGCGAGACCGAATGGCGAGACGAGACCGACGCTGCGTGTATGTTGAGTGGTATCTAGAGGAACTTTGGACAGAGCAAGGCAAGGTTGGCGCTACCGTTCGTCGGCGTCGAGAACAAATAGGGAGACTGAGATGAGCCAGGGATTCATCGTGGACACTCACCTTCTACGCGAACTAGGGGACCTACTGGTGGGCCGGGACAGCACAGCTGTCCTTGAGCTGGTAAAGAACGGATACGATGCTGACGCCACACTCGTTAGGATCGACGCCCGTCGCCTCGATGATCAACAGTTAGCCGTACTCACCGTAGAAGACAACGGGAACGGAATGACCCTTCAACGCTTCCAATCCGCATTTCTGCGGATTGCGGGACGAGACAAGGAGCTTGGCAATCGAACGTCTCCGCGGTTTGTACGTGCGTACACCGGTCAGAAAGGGATCGGTCGACTCGCTAGCCAAAAGCTAGCAAATCATTTGGAAGTAGACAGCAGCGCAAATGAGTACGTGTCATCAGACGGCGACCTTGGAGTGCACGCTGAGATCGATTGGGAAGAAATTGACCGCCAGGATCGACTCGACCAACTCTCAAGTGGTTTGGACGTATCTGGCATCCCGCTAAGAGTAGGCCTCCCATCGGGCACCACGCTCAGGCTTAGCTCGCTCAAGCGCAGATGGACGCGCACGGAGATAGCCAAATTCGTTAATGAACTGCAGTCAGCGCAGCCTCCTGCGTACATCCTGGGTACCAACGCCGCTGAACTGGCCTTGGCTCATCCACCACTCTTCTCGAGGCCCCGTGTTCGAGATTCAGCCCAGGAAGATCCCGGTTTTGCGATCGAGCTGACTGGGGATCTGGAAGCAGGCGATGATCTATGGCGCGTAGCCGCGGATCAATTTCAATGGTGTGTTGAGATAGATGTTAGTGGCGGCCGCGTCCTGTATAGGGTAACTCCCACCAGGCAGTACTCCGAGATGGAACCCCTCGCGAGACCATATCACTTTGAAGGAGTTACGGACCTGGGAATCCAATTTCAGGCTCGCTTCTTTATTTCCCTAAACGTTCGAACAAGAGGCCCTTTGGCCGGCTTCGTCAGAGCTCAGAGCGGATTGCGTGTGTACTTCGAGGGCTTTCGGGTCCTCCCATACGGTGAGTACGGTGATGACTGGTTGGAGATCAGCCGCGACTATCGGGCCGGTGCGAGATACTACACCATAGATCTAGATGAAGACGCAAGTGATGTGGTGGAATTTGATAGACGCGAGGGTTTGGTTGCGCTCGCGAGTAATAGCTATTATGGTGCCGTATTTCTTACGAACTCAGGTACCCCAGGCCTGGAGAGTCTAATCAATCGCGAGGGCTTTGTACCAGGAAGAACGTTTGAAACCATACGTAACATTGTTCAGAACGGAGTGCGTCTGAGCGTTCGTGTGCGGCGTTCGATACATAACCAACGCCAAGCGCTCCAAGCTCGATTGGTATCTGATGATCAGTTCATTCGCGCAGAAGAATCGGGCAACGGTGACCGTGGAAATTTATCCGGTTCGACATTTGATCCATCTTCGAGTCCAAACCGCGAGGTCTTCGATCTGCTCTCTCCTAAAAAAACAAGCGAACATAGCCAGCGCGCGATCGACACGGCAGCTGAGGCCGTTAGCCGACTGAACCAAACCGGAGAACTCTCGCAGGATGGCCCTAAGCCTGAGGTGAGTGCGCTTTTGGACGGGTTCCAGGCGGCTCGTGAGGTATTGCAGGGCGTGCAATCTATCCAACCGGAACTCCGCGCCTTAGCCGGCATCGGGCTTCAGCTTGGCGCTTTTGTGCACGATATTAACGGAATGCTCGCGTCGACGACCACTATTAGAGAGCTTCTAAAGGGCGTAATAGATAGAACCCCCGAACGGGAGCAACGGCGCGAACTTCGCCTTATTCTGCAGACCGCAGATGAACTAGCTCACGTATTAGCTAGGCAGAGCTCATACCTAACCGATGTTCTTAGTACTGACCCACGACGAAGGCGCTCCCGAGTGTCGGTACAGGATCGCGTGGATTCTGTATTGCGTTTTCTCACAGGGAGGATCCTAGATAAAGGTATTGAAGTTCACACCGATATTCCCGTAGGGCTCAAGACCCCTCCCATGTTTCCAGCTGAAGTAACAATTCTGCTGACAAACATCCTGACGAATGCGGTAAAGAATGCGGCGCAGTCTGGGAACATCTGGATTGAGGCAAGAGAAGACGGTGGTGGAAACTCCGAGATCATCATCTCAAATGATGGGAATTCGGTAGATCTGACGCAAGCTGAACGTTGGTTCTTACCCTTCGAGAGTACGACTGATTCGGTTGATGAAGTACTTGGGCAGGGATTAGGTCTTGGCCTACCAATTGTTCGAGCAATCGCGGATGACTATGGGGGTGACGTGAGGTTTATAGCGTCGTCACACGGTGAGGGAACCTCGATTAGAGTGCTGCTTAAGAGAAAGGACCGTTAATGTCTTACCCGCCTTTTGTGTTGGTTATTGACGATAACCCTGCGCAGGAAGCATTCGCGGCGCTTCTCGGCAAATTTGGGGTCGATGCAAAACACTCACTTCCGGACGAAGTTTCAGTCGGTGACCTCGATCGAGCATCGTTGGTGCTCGTCGATGAGTATCTCGAGGACTGGCCCGGCCGCGAGCAAGTGAAGGGTTCTCCAGCGCTGTTCGTTCGTGATGGCGTCGCTTTGGCAGCGGTACTGCGCGCAGAGCTTGAAAAGCGTGGGCCACATATCGCAGATCCAGTGGCTTCCAAGACAGCGATTGTTCTGCGTACTGGGCACCTTGGCAACTTGGCCAGTGGGCTTCCCCGCCACTTGTGGTCCCCTGCAGTCGCGTCAAGGTACGATCTTGAATGGGTAGCAGAGAAATCCGCAGATGCTAAGGACTTCGCGTCAATTGCGATCGCCGCAGCTAGGCTGCCTGATCGATGGGATCCAGCTGATCCGACAGCACAGCTGGAGTGGCTCGCTTTGCCAAACGGCGCTTGGGCAGAAGAGGCCATCCTTCAGATTGAACAATGTAGACCTCCTTGGTCGGCTCTGTCTTCAAATTCCGCGGGTCGTTTGTGGCTGGCTTGGTTTATGCAGAAGATTCTGCCTTTCCCCACGTTCCTTGTCGATGATCTGCGAGCGGCCGCATACTTAGGTCTAAGGTCGGATGCCCTTGACGAAGTACTGGCCAGTGCAACCCCCATGGGGCGCCAACTCGAAACTGTAGTCTACAGAGGTGAGCTGGCGAACTTTGACGGGAGACGATGGTGGCGTGCTGGAATTGCAGCAATTCGGCGAGATTTGCTGGAGCAGAGTAGGGGACGAAGGCCTCGGGATGCAGCGGATCAGCTCAGCAGAGTGCTCGGTTTCGATCTCAATGCCTTGAACCTCGACTATCCTGTATTCACGATCAACTTCGAGTACCAAACCTTACCTGAACCAGTTGAGGCGGCTGATGCGGTTCGTCTACAGCCCGACGGCTGGCCTGCATATGCTGACGATCCGTGGTTGTCGTGCGAGGATGTCTCTGATGAGCCTGAACTAGCAAAGCTGATCGTTCTCAGTGACCGTGAGGAGTTCGGGCATGACGCGGAGAGCTGAGATGGGTTTGGGCGTCCATTTTCTTGATTCGGGTCCATTGCTGTGTCTTGGCGGATCTTCTGTCCTGGCGGATCTCTACGATGATGTATGTGGATCGGAAGCTAGGGTAGTCGAAGCTGTCGCAAAGGAGATCGAACGGCGTGCCTCGGCTCGCACGCTGCCCGGCGACCCGAAGAGGCGCGGCGGGGCGGATGACGCGTTCAGGGGCGCAGCACGTAGATATCGCACATTGCTGGACGCAGCTGAGCCAAGACCAGACCCGGTGCCGGAGGCGCTCTTGCAGCTTGAGTCTGAATTCCGTGCTCTAGCTGAATCAAAGGATCCTGGAAAGGTTCAACATCCTACGGCCCATCGTGGCGAGTCAGAGTCGATCCACGCCGCGATGCGTTCTCAAGGTAGCCTAGTATCGTGCGATGACGACGCCGGGCGAGTCGCCCAGAGCCGGGGTGTATACGCAGAGACCGTTGTGGACCTGGCGCGTCGCTTCGTTCGAGAGCAAAAGGTAGTCAAACCTAGGAGAATCTTTAGCGAGCTCCAGACACTTGTACGCAACGGGGTGGATATTGGTGACGTCGTGCAATCGGCACTCGACCTAACTAGAGCGCCATAGACAAGACGGTAGTTCAGGGGTACCTGCTTCCGCACGGCCGATAAGTCGCTACATCGGAGATTGTAGGACGGTTAATGATCGAGCAGATTGAGGAATAGGGAAGACCGCTACTGAATATCAGCTGCCTTCTTTGGAGATCTACGATTCGGCCAGATGCTCAGTCATATTCGGCACCATCGATGCGGCCGAGTGGTCCTTGCCTGATTTCAAGGAAGCTAGGTCGGTCCCGGGAGGCGCGAGCCAAGGTAAGTTTCACCTGGAACACGACGGCTGCCCCGCTATCGACGTCTGTTTGTTATCCTTGTTCGATGAAGGTGTGCTCGCGACAGTGGCTGCCAATTCCTCAGGCCGGGCCTACTGGACAACGGCTGTGAGTGCCCGATGGATTGGACAATTGGTTTGGGTCCATTGCGGTGAGCAGCTAGATGTCGAGTGCGTTGGAATTTCTATCGGTGTATTTGCCAACTAAAAACGGTACATAATTGGAAGTGGTGGCAATTTCACTCTACTCCATGGAAGGCAGTGAGGATGAGTAAATCCACGTCCGCATTTGATCGCTTGGTGGAGTGGATTGATGCTGCGAACGGAAGCTCTCCGATGATCTCGCCAGTCGCGGGAATTTCGAACTCCGATCTTCCCCGATTAACTCGGCTAGGGGCAATAATTGTCGGGATTTTTGGCCACGAGATGCCACAATCTCTCGCCGAAGCCCTCACCCCAGGACGCCCAATCAAGGTTCCTGACTCAGTCAAGGCTGATTTCCTGACGCTTATTGAGACTGATGGGTCCGTTCGTCTTGCGGATCTATACGCCACTGTAGTTTCATCGACTGAGCGGCGTAATTTGGGTACTTTCTTCACTCCTCGCGTGTATGCTCAGACCATCGTTGATGGGTATTCTGATAGGTACGGTGCTCCAAGCTCAGTGGTTGATGTAGGGGCAGGTGTCGGAATCTTTTCGCATATCACTCGCCTTAAGTGGGCAGACGCGAGGATTACGGCGATCGATATCAATCCCCTGACTCTGGGCCTTCAGGCGGTTATGGTGATTGTAGATCGCCTCAAGAACATGGACCTGGTTCTTGACGATTACAGTCGATGGATACGTGATTCTGTCCCTCAAGGACCTACACTCTATCTCGGCAACCCGCCGTATACGCGCTGGCAGCTCATTGATCAGTATCAGCGGCTGGACCTCCTTGAAGCGGCCGACGGTCTTGCCGGCGCTCGCGCGAACCTCTCCACCTTGTTCGTTGCAATGACGCTCGCTCGGCTTCGGCCGGAGGATTCATTGGCAATGATTATTCCGGCAGGTTGGATGCACGCTGATTATGGAAAGAGTCTCCGTAGGCGCATCCGTTCTGAGTCGCACCGGCGCATTTCGCTGAGGTTGGCGGACTCATGGCGGTTCGACGAGGCTATTGTTGACGCCGTTCTCGTGGAAATAGGCCCTGAGCTTGATTCTGAGCAACCGATCCAGGTCGCGGATTGGGCGGGTTCGGAGATTCTAGAAGTTACGAGGTCGACGGATGATGGTCCATTTGAAAGGCCGGGATATCAACGTCAGGCTCCTGTTGGTCTAGATGGGAACAGCAATTTGGTTTCGAACTATGCGCGAGTTGTGCGAGGCACGGCAACTGGTGCTAATGCATTCTTCATTAGACCTCCTGAGACTTGGAATTCTCTTGGTATTCCTGGGGAGTACCGTAAGGCTGTTGCTCGGCGAATTAAGCCTAGTTCAGACGGGTCGAATCCTGTAATTGAATTGGCGGAACTTCTGGTACTTGAAGGATATCAACGAGGCACAGATAGGCGCGTGGATGGCGTAATTTCTGAAGGCGAGTTGTTGGGGCTTCCTGAGCTATATCTTTGCTCGAAGAGAAGTCGTTGGTTCGACCTAACCATGGAAGTTCGGGTCCCAAGTGTCATCTTGTCCGCATTTGGCCGTGATCGGTTTCATGTTGTTGACAATCCCGACGGACTTGCGATTGTGAACAATCTCTTCGGGCTATATTGGTTGGATAGTGAGGCTTCGGAGTCCAATTCACGGCTGACGCGATGGTTGCAGACTCCGGAAGGTCAATCTGCTCTGATGTCGGCTTCTTCGATTGAAGCAAACGGCCTGCACCGACTGAGTCCGAGGAAGGTGAAGTCGATACCCTTCCCTGAGTTTGATGAGTGTTCTGAGGCTGAACCTGGCGCCTTTCGATTGCTTGAAAAGCCGAATTCTGATGAGCTATGGGTTGGTGCTACTTAGGTTCTCCTGGCTAGATTCGAGATTTCTTCTCTGTGAATGTGTCAATTTTTCTTTTCCAGACGCAGATGGTTTTGCTAATTTGATCCCACGTTATGTTGAGTGCTGGGTACCTTACCTCACCTCCACATCCTCAAACACCAGGAACGTCTGGGTATCCAGCACCTCCGGCATGTTCTGCAGCTGGTCGAACACGACGCGCCTCAGGTCCGCATTATCGACCGCACGCACCAGCAGGATCACGTCGAAATCTCCGCCGACCAGCGCCACGTGGTGGACCTCGGGGATGTCGCTGAGCTTCGCCCGTAGCTCCCGCCACGAGTGCTGGCGGACCTTGAGGGTCACGTAGGCGCTCGAGCGCAGGCCCGCCTTGAGGGGGTCGATTTTGGTGGTGAAGCCCGTGATGATGCCCTGGTCCTGCAGTTTCGCGATGCGGTTGTAGGCGTGCGCCCTGGAGACGTGCACCTTCTCCGCGATCGTCGTCACCGATTGGCGGGCATCCTCCGTGAGCAGCGCGAGAATGGCGCGGTCCACTTCGTCCACGGGACCTCCTGTGATCCAGCTCATATTCGACGTTCTGTCTACAAGATACTCGCTTTGGAATCCACATTTCCAGGATTCTGCCGATTCGTGGATACGAAACGATCCTCCGGACCATACTGATCCCAACAGATCGCTGTCAGGACCATGCTGCAAGGAGGCATCATGACCATTTCCGTCAGCCCGCCCGGAGGCGGCCGGTCCGCCGAGGACACAGGCGCCGCAGACGGCGCGACGGCCGCCGGCGCGGTCGCGCCCCAAGCCTCGACAGAGGACGCGCCACAGGCCACCTCACCACAGACCGTCTCGCCACAAACCACCGCACCACGAACCACCAGCCTCCAAGAAGCTGTCCAGAACTTCGGCATCAGCATCGAGGACTACCTGCTTCCGGTCCACGGCCAGATCCAGATCCTCGCCGAGGACGGGACGATGCTCCCTGAAGAGAAACGCGGCTCCAGCCCCGGTCACCAGTACCCCGTCCCGCCGGACGAGGAACTCCTCGAGGCGTACCGCCGGCTCGTCGTCGGGCGCAGGGTCAACGACCAGAACTCGGCGCTCGTCCGCCAGGGCCGCCTCGCCGTGTACCCGTCGAGCCACGGCCAGGAAGCCTGCCAGGTCGCGGCGGCCCTCTGCCTCGGCAGCCAGGACTGGATGTTCCCCACCTACCGTGACGCCGTCGCGGTCATGACGCGCGGCGTCGACCCGGTGGAAGTCATGACCATCTTCCGCGGCGACTGGCACGGCGGCTACGACCCGCACGCCCACCACGTCGGCATCCAGAGCACCCCGCTCACCACGCAGCTGCTGCACGCCGTCGGTGTCGCGCACGCTGCGAAGCTCCGCGGCGAGGACACCGTGGTCCTCGCGATGTGCGGCGACGGCGCCACGAGCGAGGGGGACTTCCACGAGGCCCTCAACTTCGCCGCCGTCTTCCGTCTGCCGGTCGTCTTCTTCGTGCAGAACAACCAGTACGCCATCTCGGTGCCGCTCGCGCACCAGACCGCGGCGCCGTCCCTCGCGCACAAGGCCGTCGGCTACGGCATGGCGGGGGAGCGGGTCGACGGCAACGACCTGGTCGCGCTCCTGGCCGTCCTCGACCGTGCCGTCACCCTGGCGCGCTCCGGTTCCGGCCCGCTCCTGGTCGAGGCGAACACCTACCGCATGCAGGCCCACACCAACGCGGACGACGCCACCCGGTACCGCAATCAGGCCGAGGTCGAGGCGTGGGCGGCCAAGGACCCGCTCAACCGCATGCGGCACTACCTCCGCGCCGCCGGGCAGCTCACCGACGACGTCGAAGCCGCCTTCGCGCACGACGCCGAGCAGGTGGCGCAGCGGCTCCGCGAGGGGCTGAGCGTGGAGCCGGACCTCGACCCGCAGGATCTCTTCCGCTACGTCTTCACCGAGCCCACCCCGCAGCTGCGCGAGCAGGCCGCCTTCCTGTCCGACGAGCTCGCGCGCGATGCCGAGGGCGCCGCCAGCACGGCCAGCACCGCCAACACAGCCACCGCCGGCACCAGAGAGGAGCGCTGAGATGAGCACCGTCGCAGAAGCGGCAGCGGCCCGGGCGGCCGCGACCGCCGGGCCGTCTGTTGAGGGACACAGCCCCGTGACCTTCGCCACGGCCCTCACCACCGCCATGGCGGACGCGATGCGCGCCGACCCCGGCGTCGTCGTGTTCGGGGAGGACGTGGCCACGCTGGGCGGCGTCTTCCGCATCACCGACGGGCTCCAGAAGGAGTTCGGCGAGCAGCGCTGCTTCGACACGCCGTTGGCCGAGTCCGGGATCGTCGGCATGGCGCTCGGCATGGCCATGAACGGCCTCCGCCCGGTGATCGAGATGCAGTTCGACGCCTTCGCGTACCCGGCGTTCGAGCAGATCGCGAGCCACGTCGCCAAGATGCACAACCGCACGCGCGGACGGATTACGCTGCCGCTCGTCATCCGGGTGCCGTACGCGGGCGGGATCGGCGGCGTCGAGCACCATTGCGACTCGTCCGAGGCCTATTACGCGCACACGCCGGGGCTCAAGGTCTTCACGCCGTCGAGCGTCTCGGACGCGTATCTCCTCCTGCGCGAGGCCATCGCGAGCGAGGACCCCGTGGTGTTCATGGAGCCCAAGAAGCTGTACTGGTCCAAGGAATCGGTGGACCTGGACGCGTTGCGGGAGGCGTTCGAGGGCGCCGCATCAGAGCGCGCGGGTGGCCTAGCCGGCGTCCGTGAGGAGGGCCGGGCCGCCGTCGTGCGTCCGGGAACCGACGCGACGATCATCGCCTACGGCCCCGCCGTCCCGCCCGCGCTCGCCGCGGCCGACGCGGCGGCCGCCGAGGGGCGGAACGTGGAGGTCGTGGACGTGCGGACCATCGTCCCCTTCGACGACGAGACCATCAGCGCCTCGGTCCGCAAGACCGGGCGGGTCGTGGTGGTCGCGGAGGCGCAGGGTTTCGCGTCCGTCGCCTCCGAGATCGTGGCCCGCGTCCAGGAACGCTGCTTCCACTCGCTCGCCGCGCCGATCCGCCGTGTCACAGGCTTCGACATCCCGTACCCGGCGCCCAAATTCGAGCACTGGTACCTGCCCGGCGTCGACCGCATCCTCGACGCCCTCGACGAGCTGCAGTGGGAGGACTGATGAGCCGCGAGTTTCTGCTGCCCGATCTGGGGGAGGGCCTGACCGAGGCGGAGCTGGTCCGCTGGCTGGTCGCCGTCGGGGACAGCGTCACGATCGACCAGCCGGTCGCCGAGGTCGAGACAGCGAAGGCCGTGGTGGAGGTGCCGTCGCCGTTCGCGGGGACGGTCGCCGTGCTGCACGGCGCGGAGGGCGAGACGCTCGACGTCGGCAAGCCGCTCATCAGCATCGACGAGGTCGGCGCGTCGGCCGCGCCCGTCGTGGAGACGGCCTCCGACTATCGCACGGAGGAGCGGGCCGGCTCCGGCAACGTCCTCATCGGCTACGGCACCTCGGGATCGACCGACGGCGGCCGGTCCCGCAGGCGGAAAACCACGGCTCCCGCACGGCTCGCCGCAGCCCGGGAGACACCGCGGGTGTCGCCGGCCCCTGCGGAGCGCGACTCCGTGGACGCCGTCCGCGTCGTCTCCCCGCTGGTCCGCAAGCTGGCCCGGGACCTCGGCGTCGCATTGCACGCCCTCGACGGTTCCGGCCCCGATGGGCTGATCCTGCGACGGGACGTCGAGCAGGCGTCGGCCGGTTCGCCCGCGGCCAGCGCAGCGGCAGCCGCCACAGCAGCCACCGCCGTGGGCCAGAGCCCCGCCGAGGGCACCGGTGCCGCCGACCCCGCGACCGGCCTGCCGATCGCGGCCCGCACCCCGCTGCGGGGGATGCGGCGCACGATCGCTCAGGCGATGGTCCGCAGCCGCACCGAGATCCCCGAGGCGACGGTCTGGGTGGACGTCGACGCCACGGAACTGGTCGAACTGCGTGCCGGGCTCAAGCGGCGCGACCCCGACAATGCGCCGAGCCTGCTGGCGTTCATCGCCCGCTTCGTGCTGGCCGGACTCGCGAAATACCCGGAGCTGAACACCCGGATCGAGACGGCCGAGGACGGGAGCCAGGAGATCGTCGCCTTCGACGGCGTGAACCTCGGGTTCGCGGCCCAGACCGACCGCGGACTCGTGGTGCCCAGCATCCGGGGCGCCCACCGGCTGAGCGCCCGCGAACTGGACGGCGAGCTGAAGCGGCTGACCGGCGTCGCGCGCGAAGGGAAGGCGAGCCCCACCGACCTCTCCGGCAGCACGTTCACCCTCAACAACTACGGGGTGTTCGGCGTGGACGGCAGTGCGGCGATCATCAACCACCCCGAAGCGGCGATCCTCGGCGTCGGGCGGATCATCGACCGGCCGTGGGTGGTCGATGGGGCGCTCGCGGTGCGGAAGGTCGTGGAGCTCTCGCTCGTGTTCGACCACCGGGTGTGCGACGGCGGGACGGCCGGCGGCTTCCTGCGGTACGTCGCGGACGCGATCGAGAGCCCGGGCACGGTCCTGGCGGACTTGTAAGGGCACCGCGGCGCGTTGTGTGCTCAGTAGTTGCGGGTCTGGACGGCGAGGACCCGCAACAACTGAGCACGCAAGCGAGGAATGGTGCCCCTCAGTATTTGGAGATCGTGGTGTAGTACGGGGGAGTCGACGACTTCTTCTCCACGTAGCAACCGGCGTCATAGGCGGCCTGCCAGGCCGCATTCTTCGTCGCTCCGACGTCGGAGTAGGAGAAATTGACCTGACCCGCGTAGAAGCACAGCTTGTTCCAGGTGTTGGCGCCGACGATGCCGTCCGAGGTGAGGTACGTCCACTGCTGGAAGCGGCGGACGTTGGTCTCCGTGTTGGCGCCGAAGCTGTTGTCCACCGTCAAGGCGTACCCGCCGTACTGCGAGCCGTACGCCGCTCTGATGCCGTTCAGCATCCGCTGGATCTGGCCGACACACGTGGCGTACCCGCCGCGCGAGTACTGGTATGCGGTGCATCCTTTGCCGGTGGTGCCGCTGTAGGCATTGGCCGCCCCGATCGGACTGGCCGACATCAGTCCGGCGAGCGCGAGTGCGGCAGCGCCCGCCGCGAGACCCTTCTTGATCCTCATCATGATCCTCCCTGATCCGAGCGGTCGTGCCCGCTCCGTGGGGTCAGACTAGTACCTGAATCGCCGGGGGTCACGGGTTCTGCCGAGGGAACCGGCACATTACTGGATGGGGTGGTCGGGCAGGACTGGTCGGGTTGCGCCGGACGGGCGCGCAGCCGCCGTAGCAGTCGGAAACACAAGCAGGCGTGACTCCGCGCGCCCGTAGTCTGGTGCCATGCCTCGTTTCGCGCTCGACATCGACTCCGTGCCCCGCCCCGTCCGAGCCCAGGCGCTCCTGGACGCCGTGAACCAGCGGGTGGTCATCGCGGACGGGGCCATGGGCACCATGCTGCAGGGCCGCGAGCTGTCCCTGGACATCGATTTCCAGGGTCTGGAGGGCTGCAACGAGATCCTCAACGACACCCGCCCGGACGTCATCGCGGACATCCACGACGCCTACTTCGCGGTCGGCATCGACGCCGTGGAGACCAACACTTTCGGCGCGAACTGGTCGAACCTCTCGGACTACGGCATCGACGACCGGATCGAGGAACTGGCCCGCAAGGGCGCGGCGATCGCCCGCGAACGCGCCGAGGCGGCGGAGGCGCAGGACGGCCGGATGCGCTGGGTGCTCGGGTCGATGGGTCCCGGCACGAAGCTCCCGAGCCTCGGCCACACCAGCTACGACCACCTCAAGCAGACCTTCGCTTTGCAGGCGGAGGGCCTCATCGACGGCGGCGCGGACGCGTTCCTGATCGAGACCAGCCAGGACCTGCTCCAGACGAAATCCGCGGTCAACGGCTGCAAGCAGGCGATCGTGAACCGCGGAGTCCGCCTCCCGATCTTCGTGGAGGTGACGGTCGAGACCACCGGCACCATGCTCATGGGATCCGAGATCGGCGCCGCCCTGACCGCCCTGGAACCGCTCGGCGTCGACGCGATCGGCCTGAACTGCGCCACCGGCCCGGAAGAGATGAGCGAGCACCTCCGCCACCTCTCCAAGCAGTCCACCGTGGCGATCGCCTGCATGCCCAACGCCGGTCTGCCGGTCCTCAGCGCCAACGGGGCACACTATCCGCTCACACCCGCGGAGCTGGCCACCGCCCACGAGCAGTTCGTGCGCGAGTTCGGCCTGGGCCTGGTGGGCGGCTGTTGCGGTACGACGCCAGAGCACCTGGCCGCCGTCGTCGAACGCCTGGCACCCTTCCGTGAGCCCGGCGCGGGCGGGCGCACGCCGAGCGAGCAGGACGCCGGCATCGCCTCGCTCTACCAGCACGTCTCCTTCGACCAGGACTCCTCCTACCTGGCGATCGGGGAGCGCACCAACGCCAACGGCTCCAAGGCCTTCCGCCAGGCCATGCTGGAGGAGCGCTGGGACGACTGCGTGGACATCGCCCGGGAGCAGATCCGCGTGGGCGCGCACCTCCTGGACGTCTGCGTGGACTATGTGGGGCGCGACGGCGTGGCGGACATCCAGCAGGTCGTGTCCCGTTTCGCGTCGGCCTCCACCCTCCCGCTCGTCATCGACTCGACGGAACCGCCCGTGCTGAAGGCGGGGCTGGAACTGATCGGCGGCCGCCCCGTCATCAACTCCGTCAACTACGAGGACGGCGACGGCCCGGAGAGCCGCTTCGCCCGCATCATGCCGCTCGTGAAGGAGCACGGCACGGCCGTCATCGCCCTCACCATCGACGAGGAGGGCCAGGCCCGCACCACCGAGGGCAAGGTCGCGATCGCGTCCCGCCTGGTGGATTCGCTCGTAGGGGAATGGGGGATGAAGGTCGAGGACATCATCGTCGATGCCCTCACCTTCCCCATCGCCACCGGCCAGGAGGAGACCCGCCGCGACGGCATCGAGACCATCGAGGCGATCCGCCAGATCACCGCCAAGTACCCCGGCATCCACACGACCCTCGGCGTCTCCAACGTCTCCTTCGGCCTCAACCCGGCCGCCCGCATGGTCCTGAACTCGGTGTTTCTCCACGAGGCCGTCCAGGCCGGCCTCTCCAGCGGCATCATCGACGCCGCCAAGATCGTCCCGCTCGCGTCCCTCCCGGAGGAGCAGCGCAAGGTCGCGCTGGATCTCGTCTGGGACCGCCGTGAATACGACGCCGACGGCAACGTCACGTACGACCCGCTCGCGACGATGCTGGACCTGTTCGCCGGCGTCGACACCGCGGCGCTGCGTGACCAGCGCGCCGCGGAACTCGCCGCATTGCCCACGGGCGAACGGCTCCAGCGCCGCATCATCGACGGCGAGGGCAAGGGCCTCGAAGCGGATCTCGACCTGGCCCGCTCCGAGGGCATGACCCCGCTCGGGATCATCAACGACCACCTCCTGGAAGGCATGAAGGTGGTGGGCGAGCGGTTCGGCGCGGGCGAGATGCAGCTGCCGTTCGTGCTCCAGTCCGCCGAGGTCATGAAGAACGCGGTCGCCCTCCTGGAACCGCACATGGAGAAGTCCGACGCGTCCGGCAAGGGCACCATGGTGATCGCGACCGTGCGCGGAGATGTGCACGACATCGGCAAGAACCTGGTGGACATCATCCTCACCAACAACGGCTACAAGGTCATCAACCTCGGCATCAAGCAGCCCATCGCGGACATCATCGCCGCCGCCGAGGAACACGACGCCGACGTGATCGGCATGTCCGGCCTGCTCGTGAAGTCGACCGTGGTCATGAAGGAGAACCTCGAGGAGCTCCAGGCGCGGGGCCTGGCGAAGAAGTGGCCCATCATCCTGGGCGGCGCGGCGCTCACCCGCACCTATGTCGAGGACGATCTGGCCGGGATGTTCGAAGGTCAGGTCCGGTACGCCAAGGACGCGTTCGAGGGGCTGGCCCTCATGGAACCGCTCGTGCGGGTCGCCCGCGGTGAGGACCCGGAGGCGGTCGGCCTTCCGGCGCTGAAGAAGCGGATCCACCGGGCGGGCGGCGGGCTCACGCTCACCGAGCCGGACGCCATGCCGGGACGCTCCGACGTCGCGACGGACAACGCGGTGCCCGCTCCGCCGTTCTGGGGCACCCGGATCGTGCGCGGCGTCGCGCTCGCAGACTTCGCGGCGTTCCTCGACGAGCGCGCCACCTTCATGGGGCAATGGGGCCTCAAGCCCGGCCGCGGCGAGGGCGGCGCGAGCTACGAGGAACTCGTGGAGCGCGAGGGACGTCCGCGGCTGCGTTACTGGCTGGACCGGATTCTGGCGGAGGGCATGATCGACCCGTCGATCGCCTACGGGTACTTCCCGGTGGTCGCCGAGGGGAACCAGGTGGTCGTGCTGCACCACGGCGAGGACCCCGACGGCGTGCTGGGCGTGCCAGGTCTGCTGGCGCCCGACGGCGGCTCCGGCGGGCCAATCGGCACCGAACGCCTGCGCTTCGACTTCCCCCGGCAGCGCCGCGACCGGCACCTGTGCCTCGCGGACTTCGTGCGCTCCCGGGAATCCGGCCAGGTGGACGTCCTGCCCGTGCAGCTCGTCACGGCCGGGGCGAAGATCGACGAGTTCACGGCCAAGATGTTCGCCGCGAACCAGTACCGCGACTACTACGAGGTCCACGGCCTGGTCATGCAGCTCACCGAGGCACTGGCCGAGTTCTGGCACTCCCGGATCCGGGAGGAGTTGGGCTTCGCCTCGGAGGAGCCGGCCGACAAGGAGGGCCTGTTCAAGCTGGACTACCGCGGCGCGCGCTTCTCGCTCGGCTACGCGGCCTGCCCGGACATGGAGGACCGTCGCAAGGTGATGGAGCTCCTGCACGCTGAACGCATGGGCGTGATCCTCAGCGATGAGCTGATGCTGCACCCCGAGCAGTCCACGGACGCGTTCGTGTTCCACCACCCGGAGGCGAAGTACTTCAAGGTGTGAGGCTCAACCGCTCGGCACGCTCCTCGGACGCCGTGCCGCGGCGGGAGCCGAGACGGGGCGCGGGTGCCGTGACGGGTTTCGCGCGCCGGAGCGCGGCGAGCACCGCCCGGCCCACGACGGCGATCCCCACCACCGTGGTGACGGCCCGCAGGGTGTCCCAGCCCGCCGTCGAAGTCAGCAGGGAGTAGAGCAGGAAGCTATGGAGGTTGTCGAGCAGCGGAGCGCCCGGCAGGTACGAGATGCCTGTCCCGGCGCCCACGGCGAACGGCCAGAACCACAGATTCGTCAGCAGGCCGAAGAGGTAGGACGCCACGACGCCGTACAGGCCGAGCATACACAGCTCCGCGATTCCTCGGACCCGCCGGGGGAGCAGGCCCGCGCCCGCCCCCACCCACGCGCACGCGAAGATCTGGAACGGCGTCCACGGCCCGATCCCGCCCCACACCGCGCTGGACAGAGCGATCGTCGCGGCGCCGAGCAGCAGCCCGAACCGCGCGCCGTAGGCCCGGCCGGCCAGGATCAGCAGGATGAACACGGCCTCGACCCCGCCGACCCCCGTGCTCGCCACGCGGACCGCCGATCCGACCGCGGCCAGCACCCCCAGCAGGGCCACGGTCTGCGCTGACCGCACCGAGCCGTCCAGACAGATGACGACGGCGATCGCGGCCAGCGGCGCGATCGCCAGGGCCGCGTACGGGGTCGCCGCAGCGGCGTCCTCGGGCAGCGCGGTCGCCACCAGGGGCCAGCAGAAGGCGGCGAACGCCAGAAGATTCGCCAGGAGCAGGGTGACGGCTTCAGCGCCGCGGGGAAGGTGCGGGCGTCGCGCTCCCCAGGTGCGCAGGGTGATCCGGCGGGGTCCGGTGGGCCGTGAGGAGGGCGGGAGGGGGTGGGCCCAGAGCTGGTCGATCGAGGACGGCTCCGTGGTTCCCGCGACTCGGGCCTTGTCGTCATCTCCGCCTGCGCCCTCGCTCTCCGCGCCCTCACCCGGCACCGGCGTGACGCCGTCGCGCATCGGCAGGATCCGGGCGCCGAGCCCGTGGGCGAAGCCGTGGTCGTGGGTCGCGATGAGCACCGCGGCGCCCGCGGCGGCGGCGGCCTCCAGTGCCTTGCCGATCGCTGCCCGGGCCGCGGGGTCCAGGCCGCGGGTCGGTTCGTCGATCAGGAGGACCCCGGGCTCGCCGAGGCTCTGCACGGTGAGGGCGAGGATGCGGCGCTCTCCGGCGGAGAGGTCGCGGGGGTGCTCGCCGGCGTCGGGGATCCGGCCGCCCGCGCGCAGCAGCCGGAACCGATCCCAGGCATCTTTCTCAGTGACGTCGCCGGGCGCGCGGCGCGCCGCGGCCCGGAGTTCGGCGCCGACGGTGTCGCGGGTGAAGAGGTCGTCGGAGGCGTCGGGCACGAGGGCGATCCGGACGCCGCTGGCGGCCACCGTGCCGCGGAGTTCCTTGTCGCGGTGCTTCCCGAAGAGCGCCAGGGCCACGAGAAGCGACGACTTCCCGGCGCCGTTGGGCCCGACCAGTGCGGTGAGATGGCCCGGGTGCACGTCCAGCGACGCGTCACGGAGGAGGGTCTTGCCGTGGCGCATGAGGGACAGGCCGGCTGCGGTGAGGACGGGCTCGCCATCGAGCCCGGGGACCGGGCCGGCGACGTCCCCGAACGGGACGTCGTCCTCCGTCCGGGTCACCAGGGGCGCGGTACCCGGCGCCAGCACCCCGCCGTCGAACGTCCACCAGTCGTCGGCCACGGACGTCAGTGCCCCGGCGCGGTGCTCCGCGACCAGGACGCACACCCCGTGTCGGTGAGCGAGCTCGCCGAGCACGGCGACGACGCGGCGCCGCGCGGACGTGTCCAGGTCGGCGAGCGGTTCGTCCACAAGCAGCAGTGCCGGTTCCTGCACGACGGCGGCCGCGATGGCCACGAGGGTCGCCTCACCCGCGGACAAGGTCGCCAGGTCGCGGTCCAGGAGCGCTTCGACGCCGACGGCCGCCGCGACGTCCTGCACCCGGGTACGCGCCGCCGGACCGTGGACGCCCCGCAGTTCCAAGGCGAGGGCGATCTCGTCACTGACCCGCGTGGTGGCGAACGCGGCGCGGGGATTCTGGAGGACCACTCCCACGAGGCCCGCGGTGTCGCGGGGCGGGACGCTCGCACGGTCGATGCCGGCGACGCGCACGGCGCCGTCGAGGGTGCTGCCGTCGACGTGGGACAGCAGACCGGCCAGGCCGCGCAGCACCGTGGATTTGCCGGAGCCGGTCGGGCCCGTGAGGACGGTCAGGGTCCCGGGCGCCGGCGCGAAAGCAGGAACGGTGATCGTCGTTCCGCCGATGCCGAAGGTGGCGTTCTCGGCCAGAACGGGTTCGATGAGGACTGGCTCGGCCGTCCGGCCTCCCGCCGGGCCGGCGCCCGCCGTCGGGAAGGCCGGCGACGGCACGCCGTCGCCGGCGAAGCCGCGCAGTTCCAGCGCGGCGGCCACGCGGCTCGCGTGCTCGAGGGTGCGCTCCAGGACCGGGACCAGGGCCCGCGCCCCGAACCGTTCACCGCGCAGGTCGCAGGCCAGCCGCACCGACCGGACGGCGTCCGCCAGCGCGGGCAGGGCCGCCCACGCCACCACGAGCATCCGGGCGGCCCCGCGCAACGGACCGCGGCGCGCGAGCACCGTGAACCCGCGGCCCACGTCGACCAGCGAGTTGAGCAGCGCGATCGCCAGGATGCCCGCCGCGATCGGGAGGGCCGACAGGATCGCCTCCCAGAGGCCGGACCCGGTGACCGGCCCCAGGAAGGTGACCGACGAGTACGGCGCCGGGAGTGGGAAGGCCGGGAGGTCGAGGAGGACGGTCCCGCCGTCGTCGGCCCCGTTGAAGAGGACGCGGTAGAGGACCCGCGCCACCACGAAGAAGGCGGCGAGGGCCGCCCCGGCGCGTAGCGGCGCGGGCCGGAAGGTCACGCCGCGGGTGCGGCCGGTGCGCCGTCGACCGTGAAGAGCAGTTCCAGGCTCTGGCCGGGGCTGACCTTCAGCGTGGCGAGACCTTCCTGCGCGTAGGCCCAGGCCCCGGTGGCCGGTTTGACCCAGAGGGACCAGTACGCGAAGGCGGCGGGCATCTTCTGGCATGGCTCACGGTAGGTGCCGCCCTTGTGGGCGATGTCGAAGTCGGCGGCGGGGACGCCGTTGACGCGGCAGACCAGTTCCTTCGGGTAGGCGGTGGTGCCGACCGTGGTCACCTTCGCGTCGGCGAGGACCTTCGAGGCGGCCGTGGGGCCGCTGACCGGCACGCAGACGGGGCCGACGTCGGCGGCGGATTGCTTCAGCGCGCCGGAGGACACGATCACCTTCACGCCGTCGCAGGGGCCGTCCGCGGCAGCGGAGGCCGACGGAGCGCCCGAGGTGGTGGACGGCGTGGAAGCCGGCGCCGACGAGGACGGCGCCGGGCTGGAACAGGCGGCGAGGGTGAAGACGAGGGCCGCGGCGGCGACAGCGCTCGCGGCGGCGGTGCGGAATGTCGTGGAAGTCACGTCACCAGGGTAGGGGGAGCGGGCCAGGGACGCGGCGGCCGTGGCGTTGTGTGACGAGGTCAGCGGGGTGCTGTGCCGATCGCGCGGCGGAGCGTCCACAGATTTCCATCCTCCGTGCCGTCATGCCGGAACTCGTCCAGGACCGCGACGGTCAGCGCGAGCCCGCGCCCGGATTCGCTCTCCGCGTCGGGGAGTTCCGCCGAGTCCAGGTCGAGCACGACGGCGGGCGCGGTGTCCCGCACGACCGCCCGCAGCTGCCCCTCGTCGGCGGAGAGCCGCACCTGCACCCGCACGCCCGGCTCACTGTGCTGGACGATGTTGGTCGTCACCTCGCTGACCGCCAGCATGAACAGGGTGCGGTCCTCGGGCGGCACGGAGGGTGCGCTGAGCCAGAGCGTTTCGAGGGCGTCGAGCACCTCGTCGACGAAGCCGGGGGAGGCCTCGCCCTCATGGATCAACGGCTCGCGGTCACCGCTCATCGAACGCCGTCTCCGGCGTCGGGTACTCGCCGAGCACGCGGTCCAGGTTCGTCAGCCGCAGCACGGAACGCACTGCGTCCGGCACAGCCGCGAGGCGGAGGTCGCCGCCCGCCACGCGGGTCCGCTTGAGTCCGCCGATGAGCGCGCCGAGCCCGGAGGAGTCGATGAACTCGGTGCGGGACAGGTCCACGACCACGCGGGAGGTCCCGTCGCCGATCAGATCTTCCACCGCACGCCGCAGCAGCGGGGCGCCGGAGGCGATCAGCCGGCCGTCGATCGTGACGACCGCGAAACCGTCGTGGGCGGTGGTGGTGAGGTTCATGAGTCTCCTTCGGCGACGGTTTCTTCGGATGCTGCGACGACGGCGGCCGGCCCGCGGTACCGGGCGGCTTGGATGATGACGCTGAGGACCAGGAGGTCGTAACAGACCCAGGCCGTGTTCACGAGCGTACCCGTCCCGTCCGCCGTCCCCGCGATGACGCGGAGGACGCCGATCACGAGCGCCAGCACGAGCACCGCGATCGCGGTGAGCTGCGGCCAGATCTCCCGCCACGGGATGCCCCGGGTGTCCCGGCCGTCCTTCTTGGTCACGGCGAAACTCAGAGGGCGGCCGAAGGCGACGTTCGCCACCGCCGTCCAGCAGGCGCGGATCCAGACGGGGAAGAGGGCCAGCGAGTACTGCTGGCCGCGCCAGGTCTTCATGCCCCGGGCCACCACGACGAACAGCAACTGGTTGACGATGAACGCCGGAAGGAACCGGGCGAAGAAGTCGCCGCTCCAGGCCGTCACGGGCAGGACGCCGAAGACCAGATAGATGACCGGGGCCGCGAGGTAGGCCAGCGCGGCGAAGCCGGAGAGGTAGCTCCACATCGTGGCGAAGTACATGAGCCGCTGCCCGCCGGACAGGCCGCGCTTGACCAACGGATTGTCCTTGAGCATGACCTGGAGGGTGCCCTGCGCCCAGCGGAGCCGCTGCGTCAGCATGGTGCGCAGGTCCTCGGGCGCCAGGCCCCGGGCGAGGATCTCGTGGTGGTACACGCTCCGCCAGCCCTGGGAGTGCAGCTGCATGGCGGTGGCCATGTCCTCGGTGACGGAGATGGTCGCCATCGGCAGGATGGGCTGGGCCTCGGATCCGCGGTCGATCCGCAGCGCCTCCAGCAGGCGCTGCACGGCCTCGACCGCTCCCAGCGGAGACAGCTCCGCGGCAGCCAGCCGGTCGAGGCGGGTCTCGTCGACCACCAGCAGATCGAGTTCCGCGTCCCGCTCGATCGGCAGGCTCGCGATGACCTCCAGGTCCTCGCGGATGCCGGCGAAGTCGCGTGCCAGGAGGGACTGTGCGGAACGGTCGACGGCGTCGCTCAGGGTCGCGGTCGCCTCGGCCAGGGGGGCGCCGCCGAGCACGGCCTCCCGGGCGCGGACGATCTCGGCGCGCAGAGCACCGAGTTCGCGGCTCAGTTCCGGGTCGTCCGCCGCCCGGGCTTCCCGGCCGATCAGGGTGTCCGCGGCTTTCAGGGCCTTCAGGGTCGACTGCGTGACGTTCTGCACGTAGCCGACGATGCCGAGCCGCATGAGGGCCTCGCGGCGCAGCACCGCGTTGGAGCCGCAGAAGAACGCGGCGTTCCAGCCGTCCTTGCCCTGCTGGATGGGGCCGTAGAACAGGGGCGCCTGGCTGCCGAGCGGATCGGCGTCGTCCACATTGATGAACCACTGCGGGGTCTGGACGAGGGCGACCTCCGGGTCATCGGCGAAGTAGCCCAGCGTGCGGTGCAGGATGAGCGGATCCGGCACTTGGTCGGCGTCGAGGATCAGGAGGAATTCGCCGTCGGTCTCGAAGAGCGCGTTATTGAGGTTGCCCGCCTTGGCATGGCGGGGCTTGCCGATCCAGTCGTCGGAGCGGGTCAGGTAGCCGATTCCGGCCACCTCGGCGGCTCGCTCCATCTCGGGGCGGGCGCCGTCGTCGAGGATCCAGGTGGTGTGCGGATAGGCGATCCGCTGCGCGGCCCGCGCCGTGGCCATCACGAGCTCGAGGGGCTCGTTGTAGGTGGTGATGAAGACGTCCGCGGTGCCCTGGGGTTCGGACTGTGGCCGGGGCCGGTCCTTGGCGCGCCACATGGTGAGGGCGAAGAGGAAGGTGTCGATCAGGCTGTACGTCTCGGCGAGCACGAGCGGCACCGCGATCCACCACGCGGCCCAGTCCACCGAGGCGAGCCAGCGCCACACGATGTAGTTGACGCCGAAGAGGACCGAGAGGACGGCGAGGATCCGAATGAGCAGGAAGCGCGTCGTCATGCGTCCCTCCGGATGATCAGCACGGTGATGTCATCGCTCGCGCGCTCGTCATGCGCCAGGCGGGAGGCCTCCCGTGCGGCTCCCTCGGGACCGAGGTCACGGATGACGCGTTCGACATGCCCGAAGGGGTCCTGCGGGTCGAGGACGTCCAGCAGACCGTCGCTGCAGCAGACGAAGCAGTCGCCGGGCGCGAGGGTCGCGACGGCGGGCTCACGTTCCTCCGCCGTGCCGAGCCCCATGCCGAGCGGCAGTCCGGGCGAGCGCAGGTGGTCCCAGCCGCCGTCGGCCCGGATGATGAAGGCGAGTCCGTGCCCGGCATCGACCAGTTCCACGCGGCCCGCGCCGGGGTGCACGTCGGCGTGGACCGCGGTCACGAACATGCCCGTGTCTCCGAGGTCCTGCTCGACGAGGCGGTCGGCTTCGGCCATCGCCTCCGCCAGTGAACGGCCGGGAGCGGTGCGCAGCGAGGCTCGCACGCCTGCGGCGACGAGTGCGGGCCCGGTGCCCTTGCCCATGACATCTGCCAGGGTCAGGCGCAGGGTGCCGTCGAGGAGCGCGACGTCGTAGAAATCGCCGGACAGGCGTCCGCGGGGTGAGACCGAGGCCGCGATCGTGTAACCGTCCAGCTCCGGATTTCCCTGCGGGCGGAGCGAGCGCTGGATGACTTCGGCATGGTCGAGCTCCTGGTCACGGGCCAGTTCGGTCTGCACCCAGAACGCGAGATCCCGGAGCAGAGCGCCTTGGGACTCGCCGAATTCGCGGGGTGTGGTGTCGAGGATGCACAGGGTGCCGATGGGTTCGCCGCCCGGCGCGTGCAGCGGGTGCCCCGCGTAGAACCGCAGATGGGGGTCGCCGAGGACGAAGGGATTCTCCGCGAACTCCGGCGTCGTGCTCGCGTCCTCGACGATCACGGTGGCATCCTGCCGGACCGTGTAGTCGCAGAAGGAGTCCTCGCGGGGCGCTTCGGCGCCGCCCAGGCCGATCTGGGATTTGCGCCATTGCCGGTCCCGGTCCAGGAGCGAGACGCTGACCATGGGGACGCCGAACATCTCCTTGGCGAGGCGGGCCACACGGTCCACCCTCTCGTCCGGCGGGGTGTCCAGGATCCCCATCCGGTCCAGTGCTTGCTGGCGTCGTGCCTCGTCGACCATGCAGCCCCCTTCATGTCTTACCTGAGTCTAGACATGTGCCGCGTCCCACGTCAGGGGCATGTCGTCAGGAATCTTCGGGGCTCGGCCTCAACCGCGGAACACACTGACGAACTCGTCCACCAGGGCGGTGCTCACCGGAGGCGTCACGACGCCGATCACGCGGTGCGCGGCGGGATGGTCGATGGCCACTTCGGCGACCTCGAGGCCGGATCCGAGGCTCGGCGGGAGGACGGAGACGCCGAGTCCGGCCGCCGCGAGGCCGCGTGCGTCACGTGTGTCGTCCACTTCGAAGGTGGCGTTCGGCAGCTCGCCGCGGGTCCCGAGAATCCGATGCACCGAGTCATGCAGCCCGTACCCGCGGCGCAGGATGATGAGGTCCTGGGTCTTCAGCTCCGCGACCGTCACGGGCCTGCCGCGGTGTGCGAACGGATGGTGGGGACTCATGGCGGCCACGAGCGGTTCGGTGAAGAACTCGACGGTGCGCAGATCATCGACGTGCGGCGGATCCGCGACGACGGCGAGATCCACCTCACCGCCCCGCACCCGGCTGATGCAGGCGGCCCGAGAGCCGTGGCTGAGTTCGAAGCGCACCTTGGGATGGCGCGCGGTCAGTCGCGCGACGGCCCGCGGGACGTAGGTCTCTCCGAGGACGTTCTGGTACGCCACGGAGATTACCGCGTCCTCCTGCCGGCCGTGCGCCCGTGCGGCGGCGACGCCGTCCTCCACCCGCGCGAGGGCGCTCGCGGCCGCTTCGGCCAGGATTCCGCCGGCTTCGGTCAGACGCACCCCTCGACCCACGCGCTGGAGCAGTGGCACTCCCAGGAGCTCGCCGAGCCGGGCGAGGGACCGGCTCGCCGAGGACTGGGGTATCCCGAGTTCCTCGGCCGCGGCCGTCACCGAGCCCGCGCGGGACAGCTCGACCAGCAGTGGCAGATGGGGGAGCAACCGGCGTACGAGCAGAGGATTCATATCCATAGTGGATGAGTCTAGGGGGTATTGGCATTAGTCATACCCCCATTGCGTGAGTACCGTCGGGAGGGTGAGTCCTCCAACCTCTCCACCATCCGTCGTGGCGGCGTCCACGCCCGGCGCACCCGCCCCTGGTGACCATCGTGCGGATCCCGGGGACGAACCTGCGGAGCAGCGCAGAGACCGCCGAATGATGGCGGCTCTCGTGGCGGCCGGCGTCGCGAGCTTCGCCCAGTTGTATGCGATTCAGGGGGTGCTGCCGGGGATCGCCCGGGAGCTGTCATTGAGCGCGTCGACGGCGGCACTGAGCGTCTCGGCCGCGACCACGGGGCTCGCGGTGGGTGTGCTGCTCTGGGCCGCGATCGCCGACCGGATCGGGCGACTGCCGTGCATGCGGATCGCGGTGGCCGGGACCGTGGTGCTCGGGCTGGCGACGGCCCTCGCACCCGGCCTGGAGGTCCTTCTCGGACTGCGGTTCCTCACGGGCCTCGTGGTCGGCGGCGTCCCGGTGCTCGCCGTCGCGTACGTGTATGAGCAGCTGGCCGGTGCCCGCGCGGCGGTCGCGGCGACCGTGTACATCTCGGGGACCACCGTCGGGGGAGCGCTGGGGCGGCTCGTGGCCGGACCGCTCGGGGCGTGGTTCGGGTGGCGGAGCGCGCTGCTCGGCGTGGGGTTGGTGAGTCTGGCGGCCGCGGCGCTCTTCCTCTGGCTCGCTCCCCGGGAACGGGGACCGCGGCCGGCCGGTGCTGAGAGGAGCCCGGGCCGCATCGCCGATTCCGAGCGGGTGCCGGGCCGCATCCGCCAGGCGCTCCAGGCCGCTCCGCTCGTCGTGCTGTATGTGCAGGCGTTCCTGGTGACGGGCAGTTTCGTGGCCGTGTTCAACTTCCTGACGTTCCGGCTCGAAGCGGCGCCGTTCTTCCTGCCTGCGGCGCTCGCCTCCCTGGTGTTCCTGGCCTATTTCGCGGGGACGGCGTCGTCGCGGCTGGCCGGACGGTGGCTCAGCCGCCGGGGCTTCGCGTGGACCAGTCTGTACGGCGTGCTCGCCATGATCGCGGGCCTCGCGATCCTGCTGGTCGACCGGCTGCCCGCGATCATCGTGGGCCTGCTGCTCTTCACCGCGGGGAACTTCATGTCCCACGCCGCGGCCGTCGCCACGGTCGGCGCCCGGGCGGGGGTAGGGTTCCGCGGACAGGCCAGCGCCCTCTACAACATCGCCTTCTACCTGGGCTCGTCCGTACTCGGCTGGCTGCTGGGCCTCGCGTTCGACGGCGCGGGCTGGCTCGGGATGACCTGCGGCATCGCCGGTGCGCTGCTCGTCGTGGTGGTCCTCAACGTGGTGGGACTCCGGCGGGCGGCGGGCCGGGCCTAGCCCATCCCGCCAGCTCGCCCCGCCCGGGCCATCGGCCCTCCGCTTCGCGGAACCGGATCGCGAGGAGCAACGGGGCGACGTCGAAGGTGCGGATGTTGAGGCTGAGCCGGGCGCCGTCGATCGAGGTGATCGTCAGGATGGGCTGGCCGTTCCGTTCCACCATGCGGTATGAGGCCAGGTCGCTGTACGGCACCACGTGCTCCGTGCCGAGGAACGTCCTGAACGCCACGTCGTCCGCGCCGGCCGCGACGTACCACGTGCGATACAGCGCCAGGAACAGCACCCCGCCGACGAAGATCGCGAGCGAGGCGATCTGGAACCCGAGCGGGTTCTCGGCGTCGTCCGAGGTGAAGGCCACCAGCCCCATCAGCAGGCCCATCGCCGCGAAGAACCAGCCCACGACGGCGACGAGTTTCGGCATGCGGACGCGGTCGGGGAAGTCCTGGGCACGGTTGGGGTGCCGTCGGGACCACCACGCGATCGCCGCGATCAGCAGGGCCGCTGTGAGGAGGATCAGCGTTTTGAGCAGGATCGCCGGGGTCATGGCTCGATGGTACTCAGCTGCCGGGCGCTCAGCCCTGGGCTGTCCGGGTCTGGATTCGGCGTGCTGGATGCCGTGTACTGAACGCATGGACTCACGGCACACCCGCTTCGCCCTCGACGCCGTCACCGCCCGCCGCCTCGTCGCGGAAGATCCCACCTTCGGTGCACGACGGGCCCTGGTCGGCCCGGCCGTGCTCCGCAGCGAGGTGCTGGCGTTGCTTTATCGCGAGGCCCACGCAGGACTCCTGGACGACAAGGACGCCCGGGCGCAGCTCACCGGTCTGGCGGCTCTCCGGATCCGGCTCTTGGGGGACCGCGTCAGCCGCGCCACGGCGTGGAGGATCGCCCGGCAGCTCGGCTGGGACGACGTCGGACCGGCGGAATACCTCGCTGTGGCGTCCCTGCAGGCCGACGTCCTCGTGACGGCCGATGAGCGCCTGATCGCCGCCGCGGACGGGATCATTCCGGTGGTGGCGTATGAGGAGCTGCTCGGCTGACGTCCGTGTCCGAGACCGGACCTAACCGCCCAAACCCTTTCGTCGTGTCAGGGTCCCGCCATGGTCCACTGCGAGGACGGCGTCAAGCCCGAGCCGGCCGAGGAACGCGTGGTCATGGCTGACGATGAGAACCGCGCCCCGGTAGGCCTCCAGCGCCTCGGCGAGGTGCCCGACAGTGGAGACGTCCAGATTGTTGCTCGGTTCGTCGAGGATGAGCAGTTGAGCCGGTGGATCGGCGAGCAGGAGCATCGCCAGGCTGGCCCGGAAGCGCTCGCCGCCCGAGAGCGTGCTGACGGGCCGGTCGGCGGCCGAGCCTCGCAGCAGGAGCCGGGCGAGCTGATTGCGGATCGTTCCCGGTGGAGTTTCCGTCGCCACGCGCTGGATGTTCTCCAGGGGGCTCGCTGCGTCGTCGAGTCCATCCAGCCGTTGCGGCAGGTAGCCGACCCGATCGGTCAGCAGCGTGCCGCCCGGCCGCCCGGGTTCCACCGGCGCGCCGGCGAGAAGGCGCTGCAGCAGGCTCGATTTCCCCGCCCCGTTCGGGCCGACGAGCGCGATCCGTTCGGGGCCTTGAATGACATGGTGGTGCTCGCCATCGGACAGCTCGGCGATGCGGCGCCCCCGGGGAACATCAGGGTCCGGCAAGACCAGGCTGACGTGCTGCTCCTCGCGGACCCGGGCATCTGCGGCGTCGACGGCAGCCTGCGCCGCGGCGACCTTCTGGTCCAGAGTGCCCCGCAGGTTCCCTGCCGACACCTGGGCCTTGCTGGCCCTGTTGCCGGCCAGTATCTTCGGGATCCCGCCGTCTCGCTGCGTCTTTTTCGCGGTGCGTTCCCGCCGCGCGAGCTTCGATTCCGCTTCCTGACGCTGCCGCTTCTCCGTTTTCAAGAGCTGCTGCGCCGATTGGGCCGCTTGCACAGCGGCGGCTTGTGCCTGCTCCCTGTGCTCCCGCCACGCGCTGTAGGGTCCACCGAAGGTCTCGAGTGCGCCTGCGTGCAGCTCCGTGGTCTGGTCCATGACCTCCAGGAGCTCCAGGTCGTGGCTCACGATCACCAGAGAGCCGGACCACTCCTGGACCATTTCCCTGAGGCGAGCACGGGTGGGCCGATCCAGATTATTGGTCGGCTCGTCCAGCAGCGTGACGCCGGAGCGGCGTAATCGCAGCCCAGTGACGGCGATGAGCATCGCCTCTCCTCCGGACAGCTGCGGGACCGGCCGGTGCAGCACTTCTGCGGGAAACCCGATGCTGTCAAGAGCCTCGATGGCGCGTGATTCGATGTCCCAATCGTCGCCGACGGTGTCGAAATGCGCTTGAGCGACGTCTCCGCCTTCAATGGCCCGCAGGGCATCCAGGACGTGCTCGATCCCGAGCAGTTGGGCCACGGTCGTGGTGCGGCTCAAGGTGAGATTCTGTGGCAGGTATCCGATCTCGGTCCCGCAGTCGATCCGCCCGCTGGCGGGGGTCAGGACCCCCGCCATCAATTTCAGAAGGGTGGACTTGCCCGCGCCGTTGCGTCCCACCAGGCCGGTCCGGCCGGTGGGGAATGAACCGTTGACGCTGTCGAGCACCACGGTGCCGTCCGGCCACGCGAAGGACAGGTCGTGGAGGGTGATCGCTGATTTCATGAGAGCTCTTCTCGTCCGGGCACCAGCGCGACGCAGCGCACGCTGGGTGCGGGTCGGGAGTGCCTACGGGAAAGGGGACAGGCCGGGCGCTTTGATGAGAGGGCGCCGGCCGGAATCGTGAAGCTCCGTCGTCTGCACACGCGGCATCAGCATGATGCCTGGATGGCAGGGGCAGGGCGCAGGCCGCGACAAGAACCGCTCGGACCAGGAAGAGTCCCGGGAGCGTGCTCTCAACTGGGGCGCTGGCCACCGGAACTCCGGCGGCTAGCTTCTGTCGACCTCGATCTCCATGCGGACGAGGCTATCACGGCCGACGGCGCTGAACCGGCCTACGACACCCGCTCCCACGACTCCACCGGCCCTTCGACCACGGTGAACAGCGGATGCGGCACAGGGCTGCTCGCAGCCCACCGCTCGGCGTCGGCGGGGCTGCGGCGCTCCAGCTTGGCGCCCAGATGGGCCCACTCGTACGCCAGCTGGCCGCTCGTGACGGGGATGGCGCCATCCGGCATTCCCGGGCGAAGGATGCGGTCGGCGTCGAAACGGTACCCACGTGCAGTCGCCTCGGCCTGGACCGCGCTCAGGTACGCGCCGACGGCGGCCAGCGGCTCGGCCGTTGCGCGGAACCGCACCAGTTGCGGATGGTTCTGATAGCCCTGGGTCCGGCCGGACAGCACGGCCTGTGCGAGCAGCGTCTCGCGCCAGCACGCGACGAGCCCGGCCCTGTCCAGTTGGCTGGGATGCACGGACCAGATCCTCACGGGTCACTCACCTTCCGGCGTCGGCGCGCGTCGCCTGAAAGGGAAGGTCGTCTGAAAGGGATAAGAGGGCGCCGGGGAACATGCTGAGAGCCTATCGGGCATCTCCGGCAGTCTCGTCCGGTCCAGCCGCACAACACGTCGGCCGAAGCGCCTCTTGTCAGGGCGGTGACTTCGGCGGAGAGTAGTGTCGCTGACAAGTGACGACATCGCACAGGAAAGCAGGTTCACGCATGGACACGGCCGCCAAGGAACGCGTCAAGGAAGCCCTCAAGGCGCAGGCACTCTCGGAGAACAAGGCTGTCGCGGACGACGCGGCGGCGGAACACTCCGCGGCCGAAGTCGACACCAGTTCCCCCATCGAGCCGGACGACCTCTCCCATTCGGACGAGGAAGGCGAGTTCGTCGAGCTCTTCCAGGGCGTGGAAGCTCACCAGAAGGAGCTCCTGGCGGCCATCGACGCGCTCGATGTCAGCGTGACGGAGACCGTGCGCCCGGGTGCCATCGTCGCGTACGGCGGAGACCACTATGTGGTGGGGGTCGCCTCCAGTTCCTTCGACTGCGACGGTGTCAGCTACGAGGGCATCGCCCCGGGGTCGCCCGTGTTCGACGCGATCCAGGGGCTGCGTGAGGGTGACAGCTTCAGCTTCCGCGGCGCGGATCACCGGCTCGACCTGGTGGTCTGAGGCTCCGGTCCACCGAGCCGGCCTCAGGCCGGTGATACACGCTCCGTCGACCTCGTTCGCTGGTTCAGACCCTGCCTGACTGCTCCCGCTGGACCGCCTCCAGTTGAGCGCGGAGATGAACCCGCACCGGTTCGTCCGCCGTCAGGTGAAGGGCCCGCTCCAGGCATTCGGCGGCGGCGTCGAGGCTTCCTGCACTTCTGAGCGCATCCGCGCGTGCGACGGCGTACGGCTGGAAACGCTCGCATTCCTGCGGATGCTGCTCGGCCAGTTCATCGAGGCGACGGAGGGCGGCCAGGGGTCCGTCCGTGCGCCGGAGGACCGCGGCTTCCGCCACCCGGGAGCCCAGCGTCGGCGCCATGAGGTTCAGTGCGGCGTACAAGGTGCCCAGCGCGGTCCACTCCGTCCGGCCGGTCCGGGCGCGGTCGGCGTGCACCGCCTGGATCGCGGCTTCCAGCTGAAACCGCCCCGGTGTGCCGTGATCTCCCGACCCGGAGGTCACGTCCGAGGCCCTCCGCAGGTATCCCTCGGCGCGGTGCAGGAGTGCGGTGTTCCAGGAGCCGGGGTCCTGATCCTCGAGCGGCACGTAGGTGCCCCCGACAGGTCGTGACAAGAGAAACGCGGCCAGCGCGGCCAGGGACCAGGACTCCGCGTCGTTGCCGAGGCTGTCGGCGACGATCTCGGCGAGAAACAGTCCCTCGGCCACCATCGGCCGAGGCATGGGATCGCCTTGAACCGGACGGCTCTGAACCGGGTCGCCTTGAACCGGGTCGCCTTGAACCGGGTCGTCCTGGGCTGAGCCACCCTGAGCCGAGCCCGCGGTGCCGGCCGGCACCGCGATGGACAGGCAGCCGTACACCGCTTCCAGGACCGAGGGCAGCCTGGAGACGAGTGCCTCACGACCCGGCAGCTCGAACGGGATCCCCGCGTCCCTGATCCGGCGCTTCGCCCGCACCAGCCGTTGCGCCATGGTGGCGGCCGGGATCGCGAAGGCGGCGCCGATCTGCGCCGCCTCGAATCCCAGCACCGTCTGAAGCATCAGGGGTGCGCGGATGTCCTCCGCGATCGCCGGATGAGCGCAGGTCAGCAGCAACGACAACCGCCGGTCCGGGAAGGCCGTGCCATCCGGTGAGCCCATCGCCGTCACCTCGATTCCCTCCAGCGCGGCTGCCAGCCGGTGCCGGGCGGACTTCCACGCATCCCGTTGCCGGTTGCGCGCTACGGTGAGCAGCCAGCCTTCCGGGCTCGCCGGCACGCCGTCCACAGGCCAGCGCCGTAAGGCCTGTTCGAACGCGTCGGCCAAGGCGTCCTCCGCGAGGAGCACGTCTCCGGTGCCGGCAGCCAGGGCAGCGATCAGGCGGCCGTACGACGCGCGAGCGGCCAGTTCCGCGGCGGCCCGCGCGTCGGCGTCGTGTTCGGACATCGACCGCAGGGTCAGCCGTTCGGCACCCACACGCCGTCCACGGTATGCGTGGCGCCCGGCCGGATCTCGACCGCGCCCCACTGCGCCCCGGGCGCCTGGCCGGCCCACTCGAGGGCGGCGTCCAGGTCCGGCACGTCCAGCACGAAGTACCCGCCGAGCTGTTCCTTCGTGTCAGCGAAAGGCCCGTCCTGGACTCGCAGTTTCCCATCCCGGATGGTCACCGTGGTGCTGGCGTGGGAGGGCTGCAGCACCTCCGCGCCGAGCAGCACGCCGGCCTGCTGCAGGGTCGCCGCGTAGGAACGCATCGCCTCCTGACCTTGAGCCAGGACCTCCGGGCCGAGCTCCTCGGGGCTCATCTCCGGGTAATGCAGCAACAGGGTGTATCGCATGACTTTTCCTCCTTCACTCGATGGTGGCCCTTGGCGGGCTCAGCTACAAGACGATCGAGAGGCCTGTGGATCGACAGGCCGGAAGAATTTCCACAGAAGTTTCTCGAAATCAGCGCCCGCCTGCGACTCGGGATACTGTCGAAGGCGGAAAGGCTTGAGCGACCAGCAGGCGGTCAGCAACAGGCGGACGGTAGGAGGCCGAGTGCGGCAGAGGGAGAGGGGAACCGTGGGACATCCCAGGACGGGCAGGAACCGGACCAGCGAGACAGCACGGGCACGGGTTCGGGCCGAGGCGGTGCGGGGAGCATGACCAGGACCTTCCGCATTCTGTATTTCGTGATCCTGGCGGCCTCCGTCGTCTTCGCGGTGGTCCGGGACGACATGTCCTTCTGGGGTCGGTTCCTCACGGTGCTGTTCCCGCTGTTCGTCGTGATCGTCAACGAGATCCAGCTCTGGCGGGACCGGAGGCGAGAAGCCGAGGTCAAGGCCCACGAGCAGCCCGGGCTCGCGAACGACCTGCATCACGCCTACCGCGAAGAGCGCTGACCGGCCGGGGGTAGGCCGGGGCCGATGGTTGAACCCCCAACGGCCGCCGGCCCGACCTCTCAGGCGGAGACCTCCCAGCGGTCCGTGGTGAGGTCTTCCAGCACGTCCGGATCGACGTCCACGCCGAGACCCGGCCGGTCGGACACCAGGACCTCCGGGATGCGGAACTCGAGGTTCCCCGGTTCGCGGGTGAACTTCACCGGACCGGACAGTTCCGTGGACACGATCGCCGGATGGGCCAGGGCCAGATGGTATCCGGCTGCGGAGGCGACGCTCGTCTCCAGCATCGATCCCACCTGGACCGAGAAGCCGGCGAGTTCGGCCTGTGTGGCCAGCCGGTGGCAGGGGGTGATGCCGCCGCTCTTCTGGAGCTTGAGGTTCACCATGTCCACGCTGCGGGCCTTGACGAAGCGGGCGAGGTCCGCCTGGGACACCACCGCCTCGTCCGCCATCAGCCGGACTCCGACCTGCGCCCTGATCAGTTCGAACCCGTCCACGTCGTCCGCCCGGATGGGCTGCTCCACCCAGTCGATTCCGAACGGCTCGAGTTCCCGGATCATCGCGATCGCGGTGGCGGGGTCGCCCCATCCCTGGTTGGCGTCCACCCGGATGGCGAGGTCGTGGCCGATCGCGGCGCGCACCGCCCGGACCCGCTCGACGTCGAGCCCATCGCGGCCGCCGAGCTTCATCTTCAGGTGACGGAATCCCTCGTCCCGCGCCTCCACGGCCTGGGCGGCCAGGGTGTCGGGGGCGAGGATGCTCATCACACGAGCGATCGTGGGGTTCTCCGGCTTCCGTCCACCGAGCAGTGCGTAGACCGGGCGGTCCGCGGCCTTGCCCGCGAGGTCCCAGCAGGCAATGTCGACGGCGGCCTTGGCCGATCCGTTGCCTTTCAACGCGGCGTCCATCCGCTGGTGGATCGCGGTGATGTCACGCGGGTCCAGACCGAGGACCGCCGGCAGCAGCAGGGTGCGCAGGGCCTCCACAGCGCTTCCGGGAGTCTCGCCCGTGACGTGTGCGTCCGGCACGCTCTCTCCGAAACCGACCAGGCCGTCGTCGGTCTCCAGGTTCAGCACGATGCTGGGCATGGTGGCGTAGGTGTCGTAGGACACCACGAACGGTTCCTTCAGCGGAACCTCCAGCAGGGAGATGGAGGCTTTGGTGATCTTCATCGTGCGTTCTCCAGATCGTCGAGCTTGGTGGACACGGTCGCCGGGGCGGGGGAGAGGCGGTACCAGCCGTCGCGCGTCACACCGTCGGCGGTCCGGCCCGCAGCGAACGCGGATTCGAAGACCTCCCGCAGCTCCCGGCGCCAGGCCGCGGCCAGGTCCGGACTCTGTGCGCGCAAGGCGACGATGTCCCGGGGAGCCCGAGCCCACAGCGTGTCCTCTGACTGCAGCAAGTGCGCCTCGCCGTCCGGGCCGGCGCCGAGGACGGTGGCGTCGAGGCCGGAGGGGAGCTCCACATCGCGGGGGCGGCCTTCGCTGCAGGCCACCGCGTCGTCGCTGGCGAGAGGCCACACGGCGACGAGGCGGTCGCTCTCGTCCTGGGCGTTGATCTCGTCGTCCATGATCCCGTAGAAGTTCCGGGTGTACTCGGTGACGTGCGCGCCCAGTTTGGCCAGGTTGAAACGGGCGTTCCGGCTCACGAGCGGGTCGAAGGTCCAGCTCATGGTCTCGATGCCCCGTTCCAGGCACCAGGCCCTCTGGTGTTGCTTGAGAGCGAAGCCCACCCCCTTGTCGCCGGTGTCCGGGGCCACCCCTGCGATGAGCGAGTAGCTGCCGTGTTCCGGGGTGACGAGCGCGACCGCCGCACCGCAGACGCGGCCATCCGGCAGGTAGGCGGTGGAGATGTTGCAGCCCGCGTGCGAGATGCCCCGGAGCACATCGAACGGGATGGGTGCGCCCTGTGGGGACATGCCCCAGATGGACACCAGGAGCGCCTCGATCTCACGATGGCGTTCGAGGTCATGCTCATCACGGACGGTCACACCGGCGGCGTCGGCGGCGGCTTGCGCCGCCCGCTGCGCCTGAGCCGTCAACGGATGCGGGGAGGAGAGGGAAGACATGGTTCCACTCTGGGGGACGATCACGCGATCCGGCTTCAGTGGAAAGCACTAAGATCGTCTCAATTCGTAGTGCTGCGCCACTAAGCCGAGACCGTTGCGGCAACGCCTGCGGACATCCGACCGCAGCCAGATCCAGGAGAGCCCATGGAACCGATCGACCGCACTCCAGCCGCGCGCTCCGTGCGCGACCTCACCGCGGTGCTGAACTCGTCCGGCCTGGCCGTGGATCATCTGGGGCCGGACAGGCCGCTCACCCTGGTGAGCCCTGTGATCCTGGACCCTCTGGAATCGCTTCAGGACGCGCCCGGAGGCCTGCTGCTCGGCGTCGGCGTCACGGAAGACGGGGCCGCCTCCATCCTGCGGGACGCCGCGGATGCCGGCTACGCCGCCGTCGTGCTCAAAAGGACGGCGAGCCCGGCGGCGGAGCCAGGCAGGGCCCGTCGTCTGAGCGCGGCGGCGGCATCGGCCGGCGTCGCCGTGCTCGTGGTGGAGGGGGAGCTGTCCTGGCGGCAGCTCGACACGCTGCTGGAGTCGGCCCTGGGCGCGGTCGCCGAGGCCGGCGGCGCTCCCACCGCGCTGGGCGCCGGCGATCTGTTCGCGCTCGCCAACGCCATCGCCGCGATGGTGGGCGGCGCCACGACGATCGAGAACCTTCAGGAGGAGGTCCTCGCCTATTCGACGCTGCCTGATCAGCCGATCGACCTGGACCGCCAGCAGGGCATCCTGGGGCGGCAGGTCCCGCATCTTCCGGAGAACGCCGCGCAGTACGCCTCGGTCTTCCGCGCTCGCGGCGCCGTGCGGATTCCTGGTACGGGTGATGCGATGGGCCGGATGGCGGTCGCGGTCCGCGCCGGAAACGAGCCTCTCGGCTCCGTGTGGGTGGTGGACCCCGGCGATGACCTCCCCGACGACGCCGCGGCCGCCCTCGAACGCGCCGCCGACATCGCGGCCCTCCACCTGCTCAGGGCTCGCAGTGGCCGCGACCTGGCCCGACTGCGACGCTCTGAAGGCCTGCGCCGGCTGATCCACGGCGACGACGACGCCCCTCTGGTCGCGCGCCACCTGAACCTCGGGCTGCGGCCGCCCTTCGCCGTGCTCGCCTTCGAGCCCGACCCCACCCCGGGCGCTGACGCCGTCACTCTGACCCGCCTGACGGACCTGGTGAGCACGCTGACGGAGTCGCAGCGCCGGGGGACGTGGTGCGTGGAGGAGGACGGGGTGATCTACGCGGTGCTCGGCGAGGTGGGTGCGAAGGAACAGCCGGCTCTCCGCGCCCTGGCCCGCCGCGTCATGGACCGTGCCTCCGGAGCTCTCGGTGTGACGCTCCGGGCGGCTCTGGGCGCGGTCGTGACATCGGTGACGGCCATCGCCACCTCGCGGCGTTCGGCCGATCAGGCGCTGCTGCTCCTGGACCCGGAGGGGGAGCGCTTCGTCAGCGCGTCCGATCTGCACAGCAGGCTGGCTCTGCTGGAGCTCGGCTCGTTCCTCCAGACGAAGGAGCAACTTTTCTCCCCGGCGGCTCTGGACATGGTCCGTCATGACGACGACCATGGCAGCGAGTATTCCCGGACCCTCCTCGCGTATCTCGAATCGGGCCGCGATTCGGCGACGACGGCGGCCGCGCTCTCCCTGCACCAGAACACGCTCCGGTACCGGCTGAAGCGGGTCCAGGAGCTGTTCGGTGTGGATCTCCGTCACGCGGACGACCTGCTCCTGCTGTGGATCAGTCTCAGGGTGGTGCATCTGACAGGGACTCCTGTAGACTGAACGTGTTGTTGTGTTTGGCATTTCGTATTTCAGTATTTGCGGTCCCCGGATCGCACCTTTCTGAAGCAACGGTGGAGAGCACCCCACACCGGAGGCCCGATCGTCGGGACCAACCTCCCCTTCAGTGAGGACTGAATTATGGCTACAGGTACAGTGAAGTGGTTCAACGCGGAAAAGGGCTTCGGCTTCATTTCCCCCGATGACGGCAGCCAGGACGTGTTCGCGCACTTCTCCGCGATCAACTCCTCGGGCTACCGCTCCCTCGAAGAGAACCAGAAGGTCTCCTTCGAGATCCAGCAGGGCCCCAAGGGCCCGCAGGCTGCAGACATCCAGCCTCTCTGAGACTCTCAGTTTCCATCGCAGGGCCGGTTTTCACCGGCCCTGCGGTGTTTTAAGCCCCGCGACGTTCTTAGCGGCGTGAGATTTCGCGCGCTGCGGTCACACACACGGCGCGCGAAGCCTCCGGGAGATGGCCTCCTGCCCTAGCCCTCCGCCGTCGCGCGTTTGACCAGCTCCACGATCTTCGCCTCGACCGCCGGCGTGAGCTTCGTGAGGGCGTACGAGGTGGGCCACAGGTCACCGTCGTCCAGGGTCGCGCTCTCCTGGAAGCCCAGCGTCGCGTAGCGGGCCTTGAACTTCTTCGCGTCCTGGAAGAACAGGACCGATTTCCCGGCCTTGTTCGCATAGCTCTGCATGCCGTACCAGAGCTTGGGGCTGAGCTGAGGCGCGTGTTCCAGGACGATCTGGTGGACCTTCTCCGCGAGGACCCGGTCCGGTTCGTCCATGGAGGCGATCTTCGCTTCGACTTCCGCCGCCAGTTCCTCGGGCGTGGCCTTGTTCTTGCCGCGTGAGGCTTTGACCTCCCGGGACCGTTCCTTCATCGCCGCGCGTTCCTCGTCGCTGAAGGCGGGGCCGCTGTCCTTCTCTGCCATGCTTCGTCCTCTCTCGGGTGGGGCTTTTTCAGCCTAGGCGACGGCGTCCCGGCGGGGAACGGACTCCGGCCGGGAAAGCGCCTCCGCGATGACCCTCAGCGAAGCGGCGAGGCCCGCCACTCGTCCTCCAGCATCGCGAACACGAGCTCGGTGGACCATTCGCCCTTGAACCATTCGTTCTGGACCAGCCTGGCCTCGAGCCGCATCCCGAGCCGCTCGGCCACGCGCGCGGAGGCGGTGTTGCGCTCGTCGAGCCGGGCGACCATGCGATGCAGACCAAGGCCGTCGAATCCCAGGCGCAGCATCGCGGTCGCGGCCTCGGTGGCGTAGCCGAGCCCCGTCGCCTCAGGGGAGAGGATATACCCGACCTCGCCGGCGCGGTGTTCGGCGCTGTGCCAGAAGAGGACGGCGTCACCCACCAGCCGTCCCGTCGCGCGCTCCTCGAGGGCGAGCGTGAGGGACTGGCCCGGTTCGGTCAGCTCGGTCCGGCCCCAGCGTCCGGCGATCCGGTCGGCGATGTCCTCCCGAGTCAAGGGGCCGTAGGGGACGAAGCGGACCACGTCCGGCCGCGATTTGTAGCGCAGCATGGGGTCGATGTCCAGGACGGTCATGGGCCGCAGCAGGAGCCGGTCGGTGTGGACGGGATATTCGGGGCTCAGCACAGCTCCATGCTAGGCCTCAGCGCGTCACACACCCGGCCGAACGCACCAGCGTGCCTGCCTCGCGCCGAGGATCACGACCTCACGAGGGTGATCGCCTGGGCGCGGTCCCGCACGGCGAGCTTGGCGAAGAGCGAATTGATATGGGTCTTGACGGTCGAAATCCCCAGGAAGAGCGTCGCTGCGATCTCACCATTGCTGAGCCCTTCCGCCACGAGTGCCAGAACCTCGGCCTCCCGGCGCGTGAGCTGCGGGAACCGCGTCTGGAGGGCGTCGGCGTCGTCGCCCGCGCGGGGAGGATCAGCGGGTGCGGCGGCGCCCTGGCTGAGAGCGGTGACCAGGACGGCGCTCACTTCCGGGGCGAAGGTCGACTGACCGCGGGCGACGGCGCGGACGGCCGCTGCCAGTTCGGCCCGCCCGGCGTCTTTGGTGAGATAGCCGCGGGCGCCGGCGGTCAGGGCGCGGAGGATCGACTCATCGTCGGCGAACGTGGTGAGGACCAGGACGGCCGTGTCCGGGAAGTCTGCCGTGATCCTGGCCGTGGCGCCCACGCCGTCGAGGCCGGGCATCCTCAGGTCCATGAGAACCACGTCCGGACGCAGCTCCGCAGTCCGGGCGACGGCCTCCTCGCCGTCCGCCGCCTCCGCCACCACTTCCAGACCCGGCACAAGGCGCAGCACCGTGACCAGTCCGTCCCGGACGATGGCCTGGTCATCCGCCACCACGATGCGGATCAGGGGTTCCATCTGCGCGGGATCGTCGTGCGTCACAGCGCAGCCTCCGCGGTCACGACGAAGCGGTCGCCCTGGACCCCGGCCCGCACGGACGATCCGGGCCCCAGCGCCTCGAACCGCTCCCGCATGCCGGTCAGCCCGTACCCGCGGCCCGGGGAATCCCCGGCAGGTGACTCCGTGTCGGGGAGGGGATTGGAGACGGTCAGGGTCACGGTGTCCTCCTTCCAGGTGAGCCCGGCCCGGACCGGCTCTCCGGGGGCGTGTTTGCGCGCATTGCTGAGAGCTTCCTGCACCGCGCGCAGGAGCGCGTCAGCCGCGCGGTCGCTCAGCGGATGCGCCGTCCCGGCCTCGGTGAAGTCCACGACGCCGCCGAGGGATCGGTGCGCCTGCAGGAGCTGCTCGACGCCGGGAGTCACGGCGTCCGGCGCTGCGGCCTGGATGACCGCGGCCGCTTGCGGGTCCCGCAGCGTCGCGACGGCGCGGCGGGCCTCGCTCAGTCCATCGGACGCCAGACGCCTCGCGGCCGCGACCCGCTCGGCCGCCGCGGAATGGTCGCCGCCTTCGAGCAGGGCCTCGGCGGCGTCGAGCTGAAGGACGAGTCCTCCGAGGCTGTGGGCCAGCACGTCATGCAGATCACGGGCGATCGCGACCCGTTCAGCCTCCTGCCGCATGGCCAGTTCCCGCTCCCGCAGGAGCGCGGCCTGTGCTTCCGCCTCGCGGAACTGCCGGCGGCTGAACCCTCCGACCGCAGCGAGGATCAGACCGCCCATCATGGTCACGATGGCGGGAACCGAGGCGTGCACGGGCACCCCGCTCACGGCCACGAGCGCGCAGCTCACGAGAGCGGCCGCGACGCCCCGGACCAGCGGGACGGCCGGGGTTGAGATCACGATGAGGATGCCGATCGCGGCAGGGACGACCGTCAGGCCGTCGGTGGGCCCGGCCGACGCGGCTCCGGTGAGCGCCGCCACGAGTCCCAGCGGGACATCCGCACGCCGATCCCGCCAGACGAGACCGGACAGGCCGCGGACGGCCCACGCCGTCAGGGACAGCCCCGCGAGGATCGCCGCCCAGAGGGGCCGGCCGCCGTCGTCCGTCCGGAACAGGGCGTAGCCCACCACGGCGCTGCCGATCACGTTCAGCAGCGGGGCGGACCAGCCTTGCGGTTCGTCGGTGTTCATAGGACCATCATGCGGCAGGTGTGCGATTCGGCAGAGCCGGCGCCTCCGCGGACTGACGTGCCACGCGTCCCGCGAAGATGAAGGTGCGGGCGGCACGGTTGGCGGCCAGCATCAGCAGGATCACCCCGGTCGAAGCGGCCAGATGGGAGCCTGCCATCCCGGCCAGCACGTCCACGCCGACTCGCACCACGATCACCAGGAACCACAGCGCCAGCCCCAGGCCGCCGGTGCGCGATTCATACGTCGCCAGTGAGTCACCCTTGCGTCCGCTGCGGACGGGGGTCGTTAGACGACGGAAGGAGGCGATGCGCCCCATGGCGGCGCCGATCCCGAGGGAGATGACCAGCTCGACGACCAGCACCGCCAGATCCAGGGGACTCAGGGAGGACGGCGGGGCGGTGTTGAGCAGGAAGGCCACCCCGACGACCCCCATCACCAGCGGAGTGCGCCACAGGCGGCTGATGTCGACCGGCCGCCAGGTCATCTGGCGGTAGCCGATCCAGCCGATCAGCGCGAGAGCGAGGAGTGCGTTGCCGAGCATCTGCTGGGACATGGCCGTGCCTTTCAGGATCTGTGCCGGCAGGTCTTGCCGGTGATTCCAGCCTCCCGTTTCCGGGTCCCGGCCGGGACCACCCGGAGGTGGAACGGCGGGTGGAGATCCAGGGTGGAGGCCCGTAAACCCTGATCCACTCGGAGGAGGGGTGCGGTGGGAGGCCGAGCCGGGCAGAATGCTGTGCATGACGTCTTTCCGCCTCCCGGGTGTGCCCGATGAGTTCCGTTCCCTGCGTCCCGGGGAAGGGGAAGCAACCGTCGACGGCGGAAGCGTCACTCTCCGCGCAGCCGCCGGAGACGATCTCTTCAACAGGCCCGGCACGGACTCCGTGGTCCAGAGAGCCACGGTCTTCGCGTTCCCCGTGGAGGGCGATTTCACACTGGAGGCCGAGGTCGAAGTCGACTTCCGGGACTGTTTCGACTCCGCCGTCCTGGTGGGCCACCTCGACGGTCTGCAATGGTTCAAGCTGTGTGCCGAACTCGATGAGGTCGGCCGGCCCCGGATCATGTCGGTCGTCACCCGCGACCGTTCCGACGACGCCACCGGCGTCCACCTCCCCGCCGGACCCGTGCGGCTGCGGATGTCCCGGGCGGGCACCATGATCAGTCTGCACTATCACTCCGAGGGCCGCTGGGAACTGGCCCGCTACTTCGGGTTCCCCCTCACGGGGTCCGAGGGTGGGCTCAAGGCGGGCATCGCCGTCCAGTCGCCCCGCGGGAACGGCACGACGGCGACCTTCCGCCACGTCACGTTCCGCCCCGCCGGGATCACGGACGTCCGTTCGGGCGAGTAACCGGCAGTCGGCAGGAGGGGCGATGACACCAGAGATGACGCCGCGGCCGGAGCAAGAGCCTGCTGCCGGGACGCTGCCCACCGATGCGCTACCCACCGACGTCCTGACCACCGATGTCCTGATCGTGGGCGCGGGCCCCACCGGCCTCATGCTGGCGGCCTGCCTGCAGCGGCTCGGGGTGCGGTTCCTCATCGCCGACGCCAAACACGGGCCCACCCGAGAATCCCGCGCCCTCGCGTTGCAGGCCCGCAGCCTCGAGATCTACGACCAGCTCGGGCTCGTGCAGCGCGTGCTGGAACAGGCGGCGGTGGCCCCGGCCATCGCCCCCGGTTACCGCGACAGCCCCTTCGCGACCGTCAGCTTCGGCGACCTGGGCAAGGGTGTCACCCCGTTCCCGGGTATCCACATCCTGGAACAGAGCCGCAACGAACGGCTCCTCGTGGCGGCCCTGGAGGAGCGCGGGGATTCCGTCCTTTGGGGTCACGAGTTGCTCGGCCTGGAACAGGGCGAGGGTGGCGTCACCGCACGGCTCGGCACGGACGACGGTGAGGTCAGCCTTGTGAAGGCCCGCTATCTGGTGGGTGCGGACGGCGCCTCCTCGACCGTGAGGGAACTCAGCGGGTTACCCTTCGACGGGGTGACGAACCCGGACACCTTCTACGTGGCCGACGCGCGCGGCGTGACCGGACTGGTCGAGGACGCGGTCAATCTCCGCTTCAGCGCCGGCGACTTCCTGCTCACCTTCCCCCAGGGAGCAGTGGGTCACCACCGGCTGATCGGCGTCGTCCGCACGCCCGACGGCGAACAGGTCACCGAGGAGGAGACCCGGCGGACGGTGGCACGGGAATTCGGTGTCGGATACCGGGACTCGAGCTGGTTCTCCGCCTACCGGGTCCACCACCGCGTGGCGGCACGGTTCCGCTCCGGGCGGGTGTTCCTCGCGGGGGACGCCGCCCACGTGCATTCCCCGGTCGGGGCTCAGGGGATGAACACGGGGCTGCAGGACGCGCACGGCCTGGCCTGCGCGCTCGCGGACGTGCTCCTCCGAGGTTCCGGTGACGAGCGGCTGGACCGGTACGAGGCCGAGCGGCGGCCCGTGGCGCTGCGCCTCGTGCGGACCACGGACCGGCTGTTCAGCACCATCACGGCGGATTCGCCGCTGGCCCGCGTGATCCGCGCCGGGGTCCTGCCCCGCCTGGCCCCGCTCTTCGGATGGGTGCTGCCGCGCCTGGCACGTCGCGCGAAGCTGTATGAGTACGTCTCGCAGATCCGGATCCACTACTGGATGAGCGCCGACACCCGGCGCCGGGCGAGGGGCCGTCGGGACCGGCTCATCGGGCGGCGGCTGGCCTGGAATGAGGACAATTTCGCGGCGCTCCGGAGCCTGGACTGGCAGGTTCACGTCTACGGTGCGGCGGATCAGGCGTCGCTCGACCGCATGGGCCGGGAGAGTGGCCTGCCCGTCCATCATTTCGAGACCGTGCGGAACCCGCGGCTCGTGGGAGGACAGGCCGTGCTGGTGCGGCCCGACGGGTTCGTTCAGGACGCGCGGAAGCTGCCCGCCGCCGTCGCGGACTGGGCCGTGCACTCGACCCGCGACCTGGGCTTCAGGATTCCTGCTCCGGGGACGGGCTGAGCCCGGTCACCAGGAGCGCGCTCACCGGCAGCCGGAACTCGCCGTCGCCGAATCGCTCCGTCAGGAGCGCGGTGACGGATGCGAGGAGCCGGTCCGCGTCCTCCGGGCCGTCGAGCACGAGGTAATTGTTCGTCGGCGTCCCGAACAGATGCGACCGCGCGATGCCCGCCCCAGTCGTCGGCCCGCTCAGGTGTTCGATGGTCCGGACCTGGACGGACGCGAAGCCTGCGGCTTCCAGCTCGCCGGTCAGCAGGGGTGGGTCGGCCAGGGAGAAGGGCACACGCTCCAGGAACGACGCCGCCTCCTCCTGCCCCAGTTCGTGCAGTGACTCGACGATCGATCGCGGCACCGGATTGTGCTCCAGGCTGTCCCAGACCGTGAACGCGAACAGCCCGCCGGGTTTGAGGACCCTCGCCACCTCCTGAAAGGCCCGACGCCGGCCGGGGAAGAACATGACGCCGAAGGCGCAGGCCAGCGCGTCGAACGACCGGTCGTCGAAGGGAAGGCTGAGGGCGTCGGCCTGGCGCCATTCCAGCGTGGCGGAAGCAGGCTGGAGGGACGCGGCGCGGGCGAGCATCGCCGGGTTGAGGTCGGTGGCGGTCAGCAGCGCCTGGGGGAGTGCGGACGCCAGTTCGCGCGTGACGACGCCCGTCCCGGCCGCGGTCTCCAGCACCCGGGCGGGTGCCGCCGCGGCGACGGTGGCGGCGAGATCGCAAGCGAAGTCCTGGAACATCAGCGGCACTAGGACCTCGTCGTAGACGGTGGGGATCGAACCCACGAATTCCTTGTCCTTGGCATTCATGATCCATTGTCCCGCCGTCGGGGCGACGGGACCAGACCTCCGCGGACCCGGACTTGAGAGCGGCGCGGGCGTCAGCCCTGATGCTGCCGGATGAGCTCGCGCGCGATCTCGGCGGCCTCCTCCGCCGAGGCGCCGCGTGCGACGGCGATTCCCACCAGGTACGTCGTGAGGGGGCCTGCGGGGCGGGTCACGCCATGGGCGGCGTCACGGGTCAGATCGAGCAGGAGGCCGGTGGGGACGTCGAGATCCCCGAGGTTCAGGGCTGCGCTCAGATCGCTGACCCAGGCGTCGAGTTCGGCGGGGGTGGAGCTCATGTCAGGATTCCTCTCGAAGGGTGGTGCTCTGTTGTTCGCGATACTGCTCCACCGCGGACCAGGTGTCCAGATCCAGGGACGCGTCCGCCGTGTCCACGACGGTGTGAACGGTGAGGGGCGCCAGGAGGTGCCTCAGGGCTGCGCCGTCCACGCGGCCGAGCTCGGCGACCGCGCGGTGAAGAGCTTCGAGGCGGTACCGTCCGGCGAGCCACTGGGCCCGGCCGTCCCCGTCGGCGAGGACGACCGCGTCCGCGCCGGCCGGAATCGGAACGTCCTCCAGCGCCGCCACGATCCGGCCCGCCCGCGGCAGGTCACAGGCCAGGACCCAGGCTTCGGCGCCGGGTGTGCGGGCAGGCGAGTCTTCCGGCAGACCGGCCATGGCCTTCAGGGCTGCGGCGAGTGCTGCCACGGGCCCGCCGAAGGGTGGCTCCTCACGCACCACGGTCACGCCGGGTCGCGCGAGCGAGTCCGGACCCACGGCGATGACCGGAGCGCAGTCGGCGACCGCGGCGTAGACATGGTCGACCAGCCGGCGTCCGGCCACCTCGACCGATGCCTTGTCGGCGCCGCCCAGTCGCGAGGCCCGTCCTCCGGCCAGGACGATCGCCGCCCGCGCCGTCATGCCCACTCCGGCCCGAGGGGCAGGACGGACACCGGGTCGCCCTCGTGCACCTCTTCGACGCCCTCGGGAATGATCACGAACGCGTTCACGGAAGCCGGGGAGATCTTCGGGTCATCGGGTCCGCCGTGCCGCAGCGAGGGCCGGACCCGCTCGCCGTCGAGGACGGCGGGGAGGATCTGAGTACGGTGTCGGGAACTGTGCCAGCTCGTGGCCGCCGCCCGGACCACGCGGGGCCGGTCAAGTTCCTGGTGCCCGGCCAGGGCACGCAGGGCGGGCTTCACGAACAGTTCGAGGGAGACGGCGACGCCCACCGGGGTGCCGGGGAGGCAGAAGACGAGGGTGCCGTCGTCGAGCGTTCCGAAGCCCTGCGGCTTGCCGGGCTGCATCGCGACAGGGCCGAACGTGATGGAGCCGTGGCCGTTCAGGAGGGCCTTGACGACGTCGAATGCGCCGACGCTCGCCCCTCCGGTCAGGATGATCACGTCACCGTCCACGGAGTCGAGCGCACGGCGCAGCGTCTCCTCGTCGTCGTGCACGGTGAGGACGGCGGCGAGGTCAGCGCCGGCATCCTGGACGGCAGCCGAGAGGTGGACGGAGTTGGACTCGGGGATCTGCCCCCGGCGCGGTGTGCCGCCGGGGGCGATGAGTTCCGAACCCGTGGCGATGATCGAGACGCGCGGGCGCGGGTGTGCCAGCACGGTCGCGGCTCCCGCAGAGGCGAGGGCCGACAGCTGCCACGGTCCCAGAACCGCGCCGGCGGGCACCGCGACGCTGCCGGCCTCGGATTCCTCCCCGGCCCTCCGGATGTGGGCGCCGGGCGCCGGCTGCTGGAGCACCGTGATCCACTCGGGCGGCGTCGGTCCGGCCGCAGTGCCGAGATCGGTGCGCTCGAGGGGCACGACGGCGTCGGCGGCGGTCGGCACGGGAGCGCCGGTCATGATGCGGGCGGCTTCCCCGGGTCCCAGGGGCGGATCCAGCTCGGTCCCGGCCGGCAGATCCGCGACCACGCGGAGCCGCGATCCTTCGGTGGCATCGAACAGCCGTACGGCATAACCGTCCATCGCGGAGTTGTCGAAGAGGGGGATCGGCCATCGATTGAGGACGTCTTCGGCGAGCACGAGACCTCGTGCCGCGGCGAGCGGGACGCGCACCGGAGGCAGGGCCCGCGCACTGGCCAGAACCCTGCTGCGCTGCTGATCCACGGTGATCACAGGCGGCCCGTCCAAGCCGTCGGGAAGGCCTGCGGCACCGGGGTGCGGAGACGCAGGGCAGGACGGGATCCGGAGGGGTGGGGGCGTGGCATGCGACCATGCTAGCGCGCGCCAGGAGGTGCTCCGCCGCCCCGGCGAGGGAGCGGTCAGGGAGTGTAGCCTTGGCACCGTGGGTCAGATCACGAGACGCCGTCCGTTGTTGAAAATCGTCCTGGGCGAGGAGCCCCGCCGCAGGATCGACACCCTTGCGGTCGAGGAACCGCTGGAGATCAGGGTCGCCTCGTCGCCCCTGGCCGTCACCATGCGCACCCCCGGCCACGACGTCGAACTCGCCACCGGCTTCCTCGTCTCCGAAGGCATCATCGCCGACGGCGGGGACGTCAGGACTGCGATCCACTGCGGCGGACCCGGGACGGGCGGCGAGGAGAACACGTACAACGTCCTCGACATCGCCTTGGCCCCTCATGTGGCCCCGCCCAGCCCGGACGCGGCGCGGAACTTCTACACCACCAGCTCCTGCGGGGTCTGCGGCAAGGCCAGCATCGAGGCGGTGGAGACCGTCTCCCGGCACGATGTCTCAGTGGATCCGGTCACGGTGGACGCCGCCCTGCTGGCCACCTTCCCGGACCGCCTGCGTGAACGCCAGGCGGCGTTCGAGAAGACCGGCGGGCTGCACGCGGCCGCCCTGTTCGACGCCGCCACGGGCGATCTGCTCGTGGTGCGGGAGGACGTGGGCCGCCATAACGCCGTGGACAAGGTGGTGGGCTGGGCCGCCCAGAACGGCCGTCTGCCGCTGACGGGCACGGTCCTCCAGGTTTCCGGGCGTGCCAGCTTCGAACTGGTCCAGAAGGCGGTCATGGCCGGCATTCCGGTGCTGGCCGCGGTGTCCGCGCCGTCGTCGCTGGCCGCCGAACTGGCCGACGACCAGGGACTCACGCTGGTGGGCTTCCTGCGGGGGAACTCCATGAACGTGTATGCCGGCGCTCAGCGGATCCGCACCGAGTCGGTGGAACCTGCCGCTGTGCCCGCCGGATCCTGAACGGTCCCGCCGAACACCTGCATTGACAATCGCTGACATCTGAATTGTTATTTTCGTCAGAGAAACTGACCGCTGACGGAACGTATCCCCGGGCCGGACGTTCCGGGTGGCAGGAGTTCAGATGAGCGTGCTCGACCGTGAAGCCACGATCGCACCCCCCACTTTCAACCGCTGGCTGATGCCGGCCGCCGCCCTGGCGATCCACCTGTGCATCGGCCAGGTGTACGCGCTGAGCGTCTTCAAGACCCCGTTCATGCAGCGCTTCGGCGCGGGGGACCTCGCGGTCGGGTGGGTGTTCTCCCTCGCGATCGTCGTGCTGGGCCTCTCGGCCGCTGTGGGCGGCACCTGGGTGGAGAAGGCGGGACCGCGCAAGGCCATGGTGGTGGCGGGGACGTTCTGGGTCTCCGGCTTCTGTGTGGCCAGCCTCGGCATCGCCACGGGCCAGCTCTGGCTCCTGTACCTCGGGTACGGCGTCATCGGCGGCATCGGACTGGGACTCGGGTACATCTCGCCGGTGTCCACCCTCATGAAGTGGTTCCCGGACCGCCCCGGCCTGGCGACCGGCCTGGCCATCATGGGGTTCGGCGGTGGGGCCCTGATCGCCAGCCCCGTCTCGGCCGCGCTCCTGAGCGCCTACGGCGGCGGGTCCGCCCCCGCGAACCTCGTGCAGGGTCTCGCGCCGACCTTCCTGACACTTGCCGCGGTCTACGCCGTCGTCATCGCGATGGGCGCGTTCGTCATCAGGCTGCCGCATCCCGGCTGGAAGCCCGGCGGCTCCACCGGCGCCCCCGGACGGGCCGTGGCCGCGGCTCCGGCCGGTGTCTCCGCCGCGAACGCCGTGAAGACCCCGCAGTTCTGGCTCCTGTGGACCGTCCTGTTCTGCAATGTGACCGCAGGGATCGGCATCCTCGAGAACGCCTCGCCCATGATCCGGGATTACTTCTCCCAGATCGACGTGGCCTCGGCCGCCGGCTTCGTCGGCCTGCTGTCCTTGGCGAACATGGCGGGCCGGTTCGTCTGGTCCAGCGTCTCGGACTACCTCGGGCGCAAGCGGATGTACATGGCGTATCTCGGGATCGGCCTCCTCATGTACGCCGTGATCGCGGCCTTCGGCGGTGGGAGCCTGGTCGTCTTCGTCCTCGCGACCCTCGTGATCCTGTCCTTCTACGGCGGTGGTTTCGCGACTGCGCCGGCCTATCTGCGGGATCTCTTCGGCGTGTATCAGGTGGGCGCCATTCACGGCCGCCTGCTCACGGCGTGGTCCGCTGCAGGCGTCGCCGGCCCGGTGATCGTCAACGCGGTCGTGGAGCACCGCACGGCGGAAGGCGCCCGGGGCCCGGAGGTCTACACGACCTCGCTGCTCATCATGGTGGGCGTCCTGGCCGTCGGCTTCGTCGCGAACCTCCTCATCAAGCCGGTCGCCGCCCGGTACGCGGTGGAGGCCTCCGCGGCGTCCACACAGGGAACGACGTCAGGCGATGCGACGACGGCGGGCGCCCGGGCGGGGGCGCAGGCCGGCGCGGTGCACACGGTGGTCGCCACGGTGCTGAGCGCCGTCGTCATCATCGCCCTCGGCTACGGGCTGACGCAGGTGACCCTGAAAGCGCTCGCGCTGTTCTCCTGATCGGACTCTCCCCGCGGTCATGGTCGTGATCATGACGCGCCACTCATGGAACCGGCGTGCTCCGGGAGGTAGCCTCGGAGCATGCCGGACAGATTCAATGACGTGAAGTCCCTGGCGAGCGCCCTCCTTCCGGGCGCCGCCGCGCGACACGAGGTGAAGGACATCGACGAGGCGTCGCTCGTCGTGGAGCCGAGGGAGCGGTCCGCCGTCGGCGTTCCTGCGATCACGCACGCCATGGAGCACAGCCTCCAGCAGATGGGCCCCGTGCGCACGGTGCAGACGCTCCTGGGGATCAATCAGCCCGAGGGCTTCGACTGCATGAGCTGCGCCTGGGCCGACCCGGCGCCGGGGGAGCGCAGCCACTTCGAGTTCTGCGAGAACGGCGCCAAGGCCGTCGCCGCCGAGGCCACGCGCAAGAGGGTGCGCCCCGTGATCTTCCAACAGCACACCGTCGCGGAACTGGCCCGGCACGACGACCACTGGCTCAGCGGGCAGGGCCGCCTGACGCAGCCGCTGTTCAAAGACCTCGACTCCGAGCACTATGCGCCGATCGGCTGGGATGAGGCTTTCTCGATCATCGCCGAGCAGCTCGCGGCGCTGGACAGCCCGGATCAGGCCACGTTCTACACGTCCGGCCGCACGAGCAATGAGGCGGCATTCCTCTACCAGCTCTTCGTCCGCGGCTTCGGCACCAACAACCTGCCCGACTGTTCCAACATGTGCCACGAGTCGTCCGGCACGGCCCTCACCGAGACGATCGGCATCGGCAAGGGCTCCGTCGCGCTGGAGGACCTGGAGCGGGCCTCGCTGGTGTTCGTGGTGGGCCAGAACCCCGGCACGAACCACCCCCGCATGCTCACCGCCCTCGAAAAGGTGAAGCGGTCCGGCGGCACCATCGTGGCCGTCAACCCCCTGCCGGAGGCAGGCCTCATCCGGTACCGCAATCCCCAGAAGGTGCGGGGTGTGTTCGGCTCGGGCACCGCGCTCGCGGACCATCACCTGCAGATCCGGCTCGGCGGGGACCAGGCTCTGTTCCGTGGCTTCGGCAAAGTCCTCCTCGAAGCGGAACGCGCCGGGGACCACTCGCCGGGACTGAGCACCGTCTTCGACCACGACTTCATCGCCGCCCACACCACGGGATTCGACGACTGGCTCGCTCTCGTGGAGGGCACGCCGTGGGCCGACATCGAGGAAGCCACGGGGATCGCCGAGGAACGGATCCGGGATATCGGCAGGCTCCTGCTGTCCTCGGACCGCACCGTCGTCTCCTGGGCCATGGGCCTCACCCAGCACCGGCACTCGGTGCAGACCATCCAGGAGGTGGTCAACGTCATCCTGGCCCAGGGCAACATCGGGCGGCCGGGCGCCGGCCTGCTTCCGGTCCGCGGCCACTCCAACGTCCAGGGCGACCGCACCATGGGCATCTTCGAGCGCATGCCGGAGCGGTTCCACGACTCCCTGGACGCACGGTTCGGATTCCAGAGTCCGCGACGGCACGGCCATGACGTGGTCGACTCCATCCGCGGGATGCGGGATGGCCGGATCCGGGTGTTCATCGGCATGGGAGGCAACTTCGTCAAGGCGGCGCCGGACAGTGCCGTGACCGAGGCCGCGCTCGCATCCTGCGACCTCACCGTCCAGGTGTCGACCAAGCTCAACCACTCCCACTTCCTCACGGGCAGACGAGCTCTCATTCTGCCGACGCTCGGCCGGACCGACCGCGATCTGCAGGCGAGCGGCCCGCAGAGGGTGACCGTGGAGGACTCCATGAGCATGGTGCACGCCTCGCAGGGCCGCCTCGAGCCGCCGTCGCCGGAGTTGCTGTCGGAGGTGGCGATCGTCGCCCGGCTCGCGCTCGCGGTGCTGTGCGACGCCGAGGGGCGGCCGAAGCCCGGCACGCCGCAGATCGATTGGCGCGCCGCGGCGGACGACTACCGGCTGATCCGCGAGCACATCCAGGCCGTCATCCCCGGATTCGAGGATTTCGAGGAGCGCATCGACGTCCCGGGCGGCTTCAAGCTTCCGCACGGTCCGCAGGATTCGCGGACCTTCACCACCACGGATGCCAAAGCCCATTTCACGGCCTCGGAGCTCGACTGGATCCCGGTTCCGGAAGGATGCCTGATCCTGCAGACCCTCCGTTCGCACGATCAGTACAACACCACGGTCTACAGCCAGGACGACAGGTACCGGGGCATCCACGGCGGCCGCCGCGTGGTCTTCCTCAACGAGACCGACTGCCGGGAACTCGGCGTGGCGGACGGGCAGTTCGTGGACCTCGTGTCCGTGTGGGACGACGGTGTGGAGCGCCTCGCGCCGCGCTTCCGAGTGGTCGAATACGACACCGTCAAGGGGTCCGCCGCGGCGTACTATCCGGAGACCAATGTGCTCGTGCCGCTCGACTCCCAGGCGATCGGATCCGGCACCCCGGCGTCGAAATCGGTGGTGATCAAGCTGGAGCTCAGCGCGGTGCAGAAACCGCTGGAACCGCTGGTGGAAGGCGGTATCTGAACGGCGCGGCCTCATGACACAGGCCCGGTGTCGGCCTTTGCCGGTGAAGGCGGTCCGCCGCCGTGCCGGACGTTGAAACGGGCTGTGCCAGGTGAGAAGGTGAGGTGACCGGATCACGGGATTGAAGGAGCCTGCAGTGGGAAGTCTTGATGAATCGACGGCGGGACGCGCCGCGTCCGATGGCCTGATGCCGGAGGAGCCGCGGCAGGGTGGTTACGGCCCCGTCGCCAAGGGCGAGCCCTCCCAGCATCCGTACCATCACCCGGCCGCGGCCTGGGGCGCGGCGACGTCGGTGATGAAGGTCCTCATCCGTGAGAAGGAACTGCTGGCCGGCTCCAAGGCCATGTTCAGCATGAACCACCCGATCAAGGGCTTCGACTGCCCCGGGTGTGCGTGGCCGGATGACAACAAGGGCCTCAAGCTGGACATCTGTGAGAACGGCATCAAGCACGTCACGTGGGAGATGACCCACAAGCGGGTGGGCCGCGAGTTCTTCGCCGCGCACACGGTGTCCGAGCTCGCCGACTGGACCGACTTCGATCTGGAGAACCAGGGCCGTCTCACGGAACCCATGGTGTACGACCCGGAGACGGACCACTACGTGCCGATCACCTGGCAGGAAGCCTTCGCCCTGGTGGGCGACGAGCTGCGGGGCCTGGACAGCCCGGACGAGGCCACGTATTACACCTCGGGCCGCCTCAGCAATGAGGCCACCTTCCTGTACCAGCTGATGGCGCGCGAACTCGGCACCAACAACCTGCCGGACTGCTCCAACATGTGCCACGAGGCTTCCGGCCGGGCGCTCAAGGCCTCGATCGGGACGGGCAAGGGGACGGCGGACCTGGAAGACTGGGAGACGTGTGACGCGCTCTTCATCCTCGGCGTCAACGCCGCCTCCAACGCTCCGCGCATGCTGACCGCCCTCTCAGAGGCCGTCAAGCGCGGCGCCGAGGTCGTGCACATCAACCCGCTCATCGAGGCAGGCGCCACCCGGACGATCGTGCCCCACGACATCGTGGACATGGCCACGTTCAAGACGCGCCCCACGAGCACCCTGAACCTCCAGGTGCGTCCGGGCGGCGACCTGGCCCTGATCCGTGCGATGGCGAAGGCCACCCTCGAGGCGGCGGAGCAGGATCCGTCGGTCCTGGACGCCGGATTCCTCGAGAGCCTCACCGAGGGCTTCGACGAGTACCGTGAGCTGCTCGCCCGGACCAGCTGGGCCGAGCTCGCCCTGCAGGCCGGCCTCAGCGAAGCCGATCTGCGCAAGGCCGCGGACATCTACCTCAAGTCCGAGCGGAGCATCATCAGCTGGTGCCTCGGCGTGACCCAGCACGAGCACGGCGTGGACACGGCTCGCGAGATCGTGAATCTGCTGCTGCTCAAGGGCAACATCGGCCGCGAGGGCACCGGCCCGTCGCCCGTCCGCGGTCACAGCAATGTGCAGGGCAACAGGACCTGCGGCATCGACCACCGCCCGTCGGACGAGTTCCTCGACCGGCTCGCGGAGGTCTGCGGCATCACTCCTCCGCGCCACCACGGCCTGGACACGGTGCGCACCATCCAGGGGATGCTGGACGGCACCGTGAAGGTGTTCGTAGGCATGGGCGGCAACTTCGTGCTGGCCGCCCCGGACACCGCCCGCACGGCGGAAGGTCTGCGTCAGTGTGAGCTGACGGTCCAGGTCAGCACCAAGCTCAACCGCAGCCACCTGGTGCACGGCCGCAAGGCCCTCATCCTGCCGTGCCTGGGCCGGACCGAACGCGACCAGCAGGCCACCGGCCTCCAGGGGGTCACCGTGGAGGACGCCATGAGCATGGTGCACCTCTCCATCGGCCGTAAGCAGCCGGCGTCGACCCATCTGCTGTCCGAGCCGGCGATCATCGCCGGGATGGCCCGCGCCGCCCTGCCGGACAGTGCCACTCCCTGGGAGTGGTACGTGGAGGACTACGACCGCATCCGCGATGTCATGGCCAAGGCCCTGCCCGGCTTCGAAGGCTTCAACGAGCTGATCCAGCAGCCGCTCGGTTTCCGTATTCCGCAGCCCGCCCGGGAGCGCGTGTTCCTGACGCCGTCGGGCCGCGCCGAGTTCTCCTTGGCGCCCCTGCCGGATGTGATCCCCGAGGCGGAGGACATGCTGGTTCTGCAGACCATGCGGTCCCACGACCAGTGGAACACCACGATCTACTCGAACGACGACCGGTACCGCGGCGTCAAGAACCTCCGGGAACTGGTGTTCCTGAACGAGGAGGACATGCGGGCACGCGGCATCGAAGAGGGATCCCTGGTGGACATCGTCGCCACGTCGAAGGATGGATCCGAGCGCTCCGTGCGACAGTATCGCGCGCTGCGCTACGACCTGCCGCGCGGCAGCGCCGCCGGGTACATGCCGGAGATGAACGTCCTGATCGGTCTGGCCGACTACAGCACGCAGAGCGACCAGCCCCTGATGAAGAACGTCAAGGTGCGCGTCGCGCCGTCGGCCTGACGGAAGCGCTGCGGCCGATCCGCAGCCGAAACCACGGTGCCGGCGTCCTCCCGTGGAGGGCGCCGGCACCGTCGTTTCCCGGGGTGGGCCGTCAGGACAGTGGGTTCCCGACGGCGGGCAGCCGCTCGAACACCTCGCGGCGGAGGAAGAACAACTGAGCCTGCTTGTCCGGCAGCTCGATGACCGGGCCGGGCTCGAAACCGCTCCCGGTCAGCCGCGCGAGGGCTTTGTCATTGCGGACATCGGGTTCGACGACGATCCGGTGCGCGCCCGTCGTCGCGAACAGGTGCCCAATGAAGTGCAGGACCAGCCACGGGGTGAGTCCCGGCCGGGGCTCCCGGGCCGGCGCCATGAACAGGTGGATGCCGAGGTCGCCTTCCTGCGGCTCGTAGGCCTCGCCGACCGGGTCGTGGAAGGGGTCGTAGCTCTGGAACAGCGCCACCGGTTCCTCGTCGAGCGAGAGGAGGAAGGCGTGGTGGGTCGGCAGTGAGTCCAGGAAGCGGTACACCTCGACCACCTCGTCCCGGCTGTACTCCGTCATCCCCCAGAACCGGGCGCGGTCCTGCGTGACCCACGAGTGGATCAGATCGCCGTCCTCCTCGGGCCGGACCGGCAGGATGCGGACCCGGTCCGAGGAGCGCTCGGTCGCGGTGGATCCGCCGGTCTCCGGCGCGCGGCCGTCCGTGGGGTGCGTCGTGGTCTCGGGCATCAGGTCTCCAAGGTGAGTCGGTCCCAGTCGGTGATGACGGGGAGGAGTTCTCCAGCGGCCCAGAGCGGCAGCTGGTCGAGGAAGTGAGGGCCTGCGGGGGTTCCGTCCGCGCCGAACGGGACGATCCAGCGGCTCTTCTGCCGGTCCGAGAGATCCCAGACGTAGCGGGCCGCGGAACCCCGGAAGCACAGATGGCCTCCGCCCGGCACGCTCTCGTTCGCCATCACGCACGCTGCGTCGCCGGCCAGAGGAGTCGAGGGCAGCGAAGCGGCCGCGGACGCGGGGAGCCGGTGCAGAGGGTGCAGGCGGTGGAGTTCACCCCAGGCCGGGGTGCCCGCGCCGTCGGCCAGTTGCACCGGGAGCGCCGCTTCGAGGGCGGCCGCCGCTTCCTGAGGCAGATCGAGGCCGTCCGGGACCGGGCCCGCGATGAGGGTTTCGAGGGCGAGGCCGAGCCGCCCGGTGAGTGCCAGCCAGGGTGCGAACACAGGTGAATGACCGGTGGGTGTCCGGAGCGGCTCGAACACCGGGTGGGCCGCCAGGCGGTGGACCAGCGCGTCCCGCCAGAGGGCGAAGACCGCCGCTGTTCCGCTGTCGGCGTCCATGTGGCCGTCCCAGGTCAGGAGATCGTCCAGGGTCCGTCGGGCCGCGGGGGACAGCGTCTCGGGATTCACGACGGCGAGCAGAGACCGGAAGGCGGGCAGCGAGCCGAGCCGTGTGTCGCTGTGGATGCGGCGCATGTCCTCGGGTCCGAGCAGCGGTGCCCGGGCGCCGTCGTCGTCCGCGTGGAGAAGGCCGGCGATGCGCGCGGCGCGGTGAGCGGGGGCGAACTCGAGTGCGATGTCCGCTCCGAGGGCGGCGGCGCGGTCGTTGGCGCTGACCGCCACCGTGTCCACGTCCCGCGAGGGGAGAGGCAGGTACGTGCCCTCCCACTGATGAGCCTCCGACCACGCCGGGACCGGCATTACGCGATTCTCCGGCGAACGCTGCGGGACCTTTCCGGCGAGGACATGCCGCACGGCACCCTGGGTGTCCGCCACGAGCACGCTGTTGACGGGTTCCACCCACGCGTCCAGGGCACGTTCGACGTCGGCGGCCCGGGTGCTGCGGAGCATCGGCAGGAGAGCCTCGAACCCCAGCCGCGAGGTCACCCGGGCGGGCGTCCGCAGGCTCAGCCCGGACGCGGACTCCCCGTCCGCCGGACCGGGAAGTCCCGCGATCAGCGGTCCTCGGGGCGTCTCGGCGATCTCCACCGTCACAGGATCAGCGCCCCGGACGAGGACCTCCTCGGTGCGCGTGGCGACCGGCTCCCAGCCGCTTGGACCGAACGCCTCGAGCCCGGTCGGCCCGGAGCGGCGCAGCTTCTCCCGGAACAGGTCCTGGTAATCGGCCATGGAGTTCGTGATCGCCCACGCGACACCGCCTGCATGACCGAAGTGCGGCAGGCCCGGAACGCCGGGGAAGGCGAGCCCGACGACGTCGAACTCCGGACAGGAGAGGCGTACCTGCTGGTAGACGCCCGGTATCTCGAGGAGGCGGTGCGGATCGCCCGCGAGGAGCGGGGCGACGTCGGTGGTTCGTGAACCGTGCACGGCCCAGGCGTTGCTGCCGGAGAGCACCGGGGCTTCCTGGGAGAACAGCGCGACCGCCTCCGGCCCCAGGGTGTCCGCCACGTGCTCGCGGAAGAGCTTGTGGGGGAAGGTCGAGAACAGGATGTGGTTGACCAGGAACACCGCCAGGGGTGTCCATGGCGCCCACGGCCCGGGTGCGGTGCCGCTCTCGGTGAACTCCGCGCCGTTCCGCCGGCCCTCCGCGAGGGCCTGGTTGACCCCGTCGACGTAGCGGCTGCACCAGCGGCGCGTCCCGTCGTCGAGGGCGTCGAAGCAGGCCCAGGCGGTGTCCGTCAGCATCGCCTGGCGGGCGAAACGGTCCCACGCGACGCCGTCGGGCCCGGTCATCTGCGCAACCCTGCCCTCCGCGTGCCAGCGGTCCATTTCGAGCTGCCAGGACCGGTCGCATGCGGCGTTCCAGCCCTGGAGGAACGCGAGGTCATCGGCCGAGTCCGCCCGCAGGTGGGGGATTCCCCACGGGTCGCGATAGACGGCAGGGGAGGGCCCGGAGGAAGGGGCGGTCATCGGTCACGCTCTCAAGATAAGGTTAGGCTTACTTAAGATGAGAAGGTAGCCTGAAGCGTGAGAACCGGGCAAATCGGCGTTAGTCTGGGGCCACGAAAGGCCTGAGCCGCGGAGGCAGGCAGGTGCTGCGGAAAAGGGGGCGCCATGGGCGAGGAACCGACCCGGCGCGGTGTGCTGGCGGCAGGAGCCCTGCTGGCGGCCGGCTTTCTGACGTCCTGCACCTCGGGTCCGGGAGGCGGAACCGGCGCGACCGCGCCATCCGTTCCTGCGCCGTCTGGTCCTGCGCCGTCTGGTCCTGCGCCGTCCGGTGCTGCCTCCGGCCTGGCGCCCGAGGACGTCGTCACCGGCTTGAGCGCACCCTGGGATCTCGTGTTCCTCGACGGCTCGGCCCTGGTGAGCGAACGGGACAGCGGGCGGATCGTGGAGATCGTGCGGGAGGGCGACGGGCCGGCGCGCATCCGCGCCGTGGGCACGGTGCCCGGTGTCACGCACGTGGGGGAGGGTGGCCTGCTTGGTCTCGCCGTCGGCGCCGGGCGCATGCTCTATGCCTTCTCCACCGCGAAGGACGGCAATCGCCTGCAGCGGTTCCCTCTCACCGGAGCCGCGGGGTCCTTCGGACTGGGCCGCGCCGAGACCATCCTGAGCGGCATTCCCGCGGCGAGGTTCCATCACGGCGGCCGGATCGCTTTCGGTCCCGATGGGATGCTCTACGCCGGGGTCGGGGACGCCCAGGAGCCGGACAAGGCCCAGGACGTCCGGTCCGTGCAGGGCAAGATCCTCCGCCTCGCCCCGGATGGGACGGTGCCCGCGGACAACCCGTTCCCCGGTTCGCTCACGTACAGCTACGGCCACCGCAACGTCCAGGGCCTCGCGTGGACGCCGGACGGCCGTCTCTTCGCCAGTGAATTGGGGCAGAACACGTGGGACGAGCTCAATGAGATCGTGCCGGGCGGAAACTACGGCTGGCCGCTCGCGGAGGGGATCGCCCACCGTTCGGGGCTCCGTGATCCCGTGCAGCAATGGGTGCCGTCGGAGGCGAGCCCGAGCGGCCTGGCGTTCCTGGACGGGGTGTTCTACCTGGCCAATCTCAAAGGTCAGTCGCTGCGCCGGGTGCCACTCGTTGACCCGGGCCGTTCGGAGGTTCTGCTGCGCGGGGACCTGGGCCGATTGCGGACGGTCGTGCCCGCTCCCGACGGTTCACTCTGGATCCTGACGAACAACACGGATGGCCGGGGCTCGCCCCGGGCGGGAGACGACCGCGTCGTGCGGCTCCCGCTGCGGTGAGGCGCTCGGTCACGCCGGCGCGACGGCGGGCTCCTCGCCGCGCGCCGGCCGCGCGTCGTCGGCGTCCCCCTCCTCGAACGCCAGGGCGAGTGCCCCGCGGGCCTTCTTGCGCCGGAGCAGGAAGATGACGGCGCCGATCACGAGCCACGAGCCGCCCAGCACATAGGTGAACCAGGCCAGCGAGGTCCACAGCCAGGCGATGAAGGCGAAGCCGATGAGCGGCATGACGAGGTGGCGCAAGGTGCCGACGACGCCACGTTTCCGCTGGTCGAAGAACAGGACCTTGATGGTGGCGAGGTTGACCATGGCGAACGCGATGAGGGCCCCGAAGTTGATCATGTAGACGGCCTGGTCGAGGGTGATGAACAGGGCCACCAGGGAGACGATGGAGACCACGAGCGACGCGACCACCGGGGTGCGGAAGCGGGGGTGGAGCCGGGCGAACGCTCCCGGCAGGATGCCGTCGCGGCCCATCGCGAAGATGACACGGCTGACGCTCATCTGGGCCGCCGTGCCGCAGAGGACCAGGCCTGTCAGATTCACCAGGACGAACACCACCATGAGGACGTCGCCGCCGGCTTTCTGCATGAGTTCGGTGCCCGCGGCGTCCAGGTTCTGCAGGGATTTCCAGTCCGGGACGATGAGGCTGCCGGCCACGGAGAAGAGCGTGTAGCCCACCCCGGCGAAGAGGGTGGAGAGGACGATGCCCCGCGGCACGTTCCGCTGCGGGTCACGGGTCTCCTCGGACAGGGTGGACACGCCGTCGAAGCCCAGGAACGCGAAGGCCACGATCGCCGCAGCCGCCATGACCGGGCTGATGCCCCCGGCACCGAGGGACAGGGGCCGGATGACGTGATCCAGATCGAGACTCGGGGCGTTGACGACCGCGAGGATCAGGAACGCGAGGATCACGAGAGCCGACGCGATGACCACGACGAAGTTCATGCGTTTCACCCAGCCCACCCCGATCACGCTGAACACGCCCACCACCAGGAGGCAGGCGAGGACGGCCACGGTGGGAGGAACCGCGGTGAAGAGGCTGTTGAAGTAGAGGCCGAAGATCAGGAAGTTGACCATGGGCAGGAAGAGGTAGTCCAGCAGCATCGCCCAGCCCACGAGAAACCCGGTGGGGGAGCCGAAGGCGCGGGAGGTGTAGGCGTAGGCGCCGCCGGTCAGTGGGACGTGGCGGGCCATGCGCCCGTAGCTGTGTGCGGTGAACAGCATCGCGACCACCGCCATCACATACGCGGCCGGCAGGTGACCGTCGCTGATCGCGGTCCCGGAGCCGTACACCGAGACCACGGACAGGATGCCCATCGAGGTCAGGCCGAAGGCGATGAGGGAGGGCAGCCCCAGGACCCTCTTGAGGGTGGTGGGACTCTGGCCCCCGGGGGCCTGGGAGGTGCTGCTGGGTGTGGACATGGGCTCTCCTGCGGTGTGCGATGCGGCTCACATAAATGAACGACGTTCATCAGAGTAAGACAGATCACATCCGGTGTCCACATTTGGTATTCCATAATTTCCGTCCCATCCGGGAAGGTTTTCTTGCAGCGCCCTCGGATCGCCGGAACGTCGGTCAGCTCGAATCGCGCTCCGGCCGGGCCGTGGCGCACCTTTCGCCCTTCGTTGAGTTGGTATACCGTTCAGGTGGTCAGATGGTGGCCGATGGCGTCGTAAGGGTTAGTGGGAGGCAGGGAGTTCGATGAGCAAGGAAGTGCAGTCGGTGGCGGTCGGGGTGGAGGGAGGGGGCCTCCACACTCCCGGGTTCGTGGATGCCCACATCCACCCGGACAAGACGACCTGGGGCTCCGGCTGGCTGTCGCGTCGTCCCGCTCCGGAGCTCCGCGACCTCATCGGCAACGATCTCGAGGCGCAGCTGGCGTTCCAGGACGGCGTCGAGGAACGGGCGTACGCCCTCATGAGCCAGGCCGCGCGGAACGGCACCATGGCGATGCGCGCCCACGTGGATGTGGGGACGCAGATCGGCCTCCGCAACATCCATGGCGTCCGCGCGGCGGCCGACCGGCTGGGATCGAGCCTCCAGGTCCAGATCGTGGCCTTCCCCCAGTTCGGCCTGCTCAGCAATCCCGGCACGCTGGACCTCCTGCGCGCGTCGCTTCGTGAAGGCGCCGATCTGGTGGGCGGGATCGACCCGCAGTCCCTGGACGGCGATCTGCACGCGCACCTCGACGCGGTCTTCGGCCTGGCGCGTGCACAGGGCCGCGACGTCGACATCCACCTCCACGACATGGGCTCCGACGCGCTGGCCCAACTGCGCGAGATCGCCCGCCGGACGGTCTCCGAGGGGATGCAGGGGCGCGTGACGATCGGTCACGCGTTCGCCCTGTGCGACACCGCCGAGCCCGATCTTCCGCACACGCTCGACGCGCTCGCGGACGCAGGGATCTGGATGGCCACCTGCGCGCTGGGGGCGGACCCGGTCCCGGTGCTGGACGTGCTCGAACGCCACGGTGTCCGGGTGGCGCTGGGATCGGACGGGGTGCGGGACAGCTGGTCGCCGTTCGGCACCGGAAGCATGGTGGACCGTGCGCATCTGCTCGGGTACCGCACGGGCGCACTCACCGACGCCGAGCTGGCGCGCTGCCTGCGGATCGCCACGGTCAGCGGGGCCGAACTGGTGGGCGTGCCGGAAGTCCTCGGGTTCACCGCAGGGGGAGCGGACCGGGTCGAATTCGCCGCATCCTCCGGCGCGCAGCTCGTCGTGGACCGGCCGGCCCCCGTGCGCGTGGTGCGTGGCGGGAAGGATCTGGTGATCTGAGCGTCCCCGCTCGACCGGCGGCCGCCGGCCCGGGCTGACCGGACCGCCACACGACGACGGCGCCGCCCACCGAGGTGAGCGGCGCCGTCGTCGTGCGCAGGGCGACCGTACGTCCGGCCTCCTGGGAGGCGACCGTCAGACGTCTTCGGCGACCTCGAGATCGATCCGCCCGGCATGCCGTGGCTTGATGGCGACCAGGTAGACGACCGTCAGCGCCGCGGCCAGGACCACGCCCACCAGGAGGGCGAGCCGTCCGGTGTCCGAGAACAGCAGGACCACGAGGACGAAGGTCATGAACGCCAGCGCGATCCAGCTCAGGACGGGCCAGGCGGGCATCCGGTAGGCACCGCTGCCCACGCGCGCTCCGCGGAGCTCGCGACGCATCCGGTAGTGCGAGACGAGGATCATCACCCAGGTGAAGACGGTCGCGAAAGAGGCGATGGACGCCACGAGGAGGAACAGGGTGTCCGGGATCAGGAGGAAGGCGACCAGGCCCAGGATGAGCCCGCTGAACACCATGGTGACGGGCAGGAAAGGCACGCCGGTGCGGCTCAGCTTCAGGAAGCTCCGCGGCGCCTGACCCTGCTGGGCCAGCCCGTACAGCGTGCGGATGAGCGTGTAGGTGATCGCATTCATGGCTGAGAGCGCCGCCGTGAGGACCACCGCGTTGATGATGTGCTCCGCCGCGGGGATGTTGAGGCCGGTGAACACCTGGACGAAGGGGCTGCCCTGCGTGCCGATGTTCCTCCAGGGGAACAGGCAGAACATGACGCCGAGGGAGAGGATGTAGAAGATCAGGATGCGGAACGGCACGGAGTTCACGGCCTTCGGGATCGCCTTCCCGGGGTCGCCGGTCTCGCCCGCGGTCATGCCGAGGGTCTCCACGCCGCCGAAACTGAACACGACGATCGCGAGGCTCATGACGATGCCCCACACGCCGAACGGTGCGAAGCCGCCGTCGTCCACCAGGTGGTGCAGCCCGGGCTGGACCCCGCCCATCGAGACGCCGAAGACGATCAGGCCGATGCCGCCGACGATCATCGCGATGATGGTGACGACCTTGATGAGGGAGAACCAGAATTCGAGCTCGCCGAACACGCTCACCTGGAGCAGGTTCAGGCCGCAGATGATGAGCATGGCCGCGAGCATCCAGACCCAGCCGGGCGTGCTGGGGAACCACAGCCCCATGTATTTGCCGGCCGCCACCATGTCCGCGATGGCCACCATGAGCATCTCGAAAGCGAACACCCAGCCGGTCAGGAAGCCGGCGAGAGGTGAGATGTAGCGGTCCGCGTACTGGGCGAAGGAGCCCGCCACCGGATGGCGGACGGCCATCTCGCCGAGCGCACGCATGACGATGAACACCATCGCACCGGCGACGATGTACGCCAGGAGCACGGCCGGACCGGCGGCCTTGATGGTCTCCGAAGATCCATAGAAGAGACCCGTGCCGATGGCGGATCCGAGCGCGATGAAACGGATGTGGCGCGTGGACAGACGGCGCTGCAGATCGGCTGCCGGACCGGAGGAATCCGGTGCGGGGAAGGACGTGCGGACACTGCGCTGTGCCGTCGTGCGTCCCTGAGCTTGAGGTGATTGATTCATGACTCACGTTCCGGGGAGGAGTGGTTTACCCGCAGAACTTTTCCACAGGCGTCCGGCAATGCCCAAAATGGGGCCGCGCCGGTGGCCGACGGCTTGGGGGGATCGTGCGAGGGCCGCGGCGACGCGGTCAGACGCCCGCGGGCACGCCGAACTCCTCGCGGTAGCGGCTCGGGGTGGTGTCCAGGTGCCGGGCGAAGTGCTCCCGGAGCCGTGCGGCGGTTCCGAACCCCGCGCGCCGTGCGACGGATTCGATGTCCAGGGCGGAACTTTCCAGGAGTTCGCGGGCCAGCGCCAGGCGCTGGGTCACCAGCCACTGGTGGACGGTGGTGCCGGTCCTGGCGCGGAAGGAGCGGGTGAAGGTGCTCCGGCTCTGATGGGCCCGTGCGGCCAGCGCGTCGATGCCGAGCGGCTCGTGCAGGCGGTCCAGTGCCCAGGTCATGGCGCCGGTGACCGGATCGGACTCCTCACGGGGCACCGGCGCCTCGATGAACTGGGCCTGGCCGCCGGGACGATGCGGGGCGGCGACGATCCTGCGCGCCACGCGGTTGGCCGTCTCCTGGCCGCGGTGCCGGGCCAGGAGGTGCAGGCACGTGTCGATCCCGGCGGTCGCGCCCGCCCCGGTCACGAGGCTGCCTTCGTCCACATACAGCCGTTCCGGGCTCAGTCGGACGGCGGGGAATCGATCGCGGAACGTCCCGGTCCAGCTCCAGTGGGTGGTGGCCTCCCGGCCGTCCAGCAGGCCGCTGTCCGCCACCACGAAGACCCCGAGGCACAGCCCCACCACGACCGCCCCTCGCTCATGGGCGCGGCGCAGAGCGTCGGTGACGTCCGAGGGCGCTGCCGTCGTGGGGTCGGACCACCACGGCACCACGACCAGTTCGGCGTCGTCGAGCGCTTCCAGGCCGCGCTCCACGAGCAGGGAGTAGCCCGCGCCGGTGCGCAGCGGCCCGGGCCGCCGGCCCACCACCGTGATGTCCCAGGGCTCCATCGCCCCGCGGGGCGACTCGGACCCCCAGACGAGGGACGGCACCGAGAGGTGGAAGGGGTTGATCCCGTCGAAGGCGAGGACGGCGACGCGCGGTGCGGCAGCGGTGTGGTGCATGGTGCCTCCTTGTCCCGGGCCATGAGGGTGACCTCGAATCGATGAATCCTGACCCGAATCATACTGTCCGTGCTTGATCGGCTCAGGAAACATGGTATCCACCAGCAGTCATCACCAAGGAGAGACGATCATGACCAGTGCCACCCTGCGCGAACTCGGCCACGAGACCACCACGCCCGCGGACTTGAGCCGCGCCACCGTCATCCTGGTGGACTACCAGAACACGTACACGCAGGGCGTGATGGAACTCGACGGCTGGGAGGCGGCCCTGCAGGAAGCCTCCACGTTGCTGGAGCGGGCCCGAGCGGCAGGATCCACCATCCTTCACGTGGTGCACGACGGTGGCGCCGGCAGTCCGTACGACCTGAAGCAGGAAGTGGGGCGCATCCACCCGGCGGTCGCTCCGCGGGAGGGTGAAGAGGTGGTGGTCAAGACGGCGCCGAACTCCTTCGTCGGCACGCGCCTGGGGGAACTCGTCGACGCGGCGGGATGGAATGACGTCGTGATCGCGGGCTTCATGACCCACATGTGCGTCACCTTCACCGCGGAAGGCGCCTTGCTGCGGGGCAATGCCCCCACCGTGGTGGCCCGCGCCTGCGCCACCCGCTCCCTCCCGTCCGTGGCCGGTCCGGTCACCTCGGAGGAGCTCCACCGGGCAGCCCTGGCCACGATCGGAGACGTGTACGGCGTGGTCGTGGAAAGTGCGGCTGATCTGCCTGCCGGGACAGAGGGAGATCAGGAAGCGTCGGTCTGAGTGGCCTGGTGCGCCGCCAGCCGGGCGCGCAGCGCGGTGAGGAGCATCTCCAGCCCGATTTCGAATGCCTGGTCACTCCTGGTTTTGCCGCTCGGCTGCAGGGCCAGCAGGCGGGCCAGATGCAACGTGGGCGTGGTCGGCTCCCAGACGTCCTCGGGGGCGGCGAAGTCGAGGCCTGAACCGAGTGCGAAGGCGTCGAGGAGCTGGATCAGCACCAGCACCTCCTCCTCCGGGAAGCCTCCCCGGAGGAGGACGCCGGCCATGTGGTCGTAGGAGGCGATGGCGGCGGCGTCGGTGACCGTCTCCGTGACGATGAGCGGCACGATGTGCGGATGTTCCGTGTACATGCGCCGCTCGGAGCGGACGAGCAGTTCGACGGCTTCGTCCCACGGCAGCTCCTCCGGGATGTCGCTCATGTACCGCTCCACGAGCCGGCCGCGCACGAGCTCGATGATCGCCCGCCGGCCGTCCAAGTGGTTGTAGAGCGAGGACGGCTGGACGCTCAGCGCCCGGGCGAGGGCGTTCACGCCGAACGGCTTCCCTGAATCGATGAGTTCCATGGCGGCGTCGGCGATGCGAGCCGCCGTGAGGACGGGGGTCCGGGGACGTGCCATGGGCTGCTTTCGGAAGGCGGGCGGGGTGAGGGCGCGCGACGCCGGCCTCCGCCGCCGTCGTGCATCGTCCAGCCTAGCGCGGGGCGGGTGAGTCCGGCCCGGCGCAGCGCCCCGGGGGGCGGAAGTCCACGCCGGACGGGCGGGGCTTCCCATTTGAGGTGACGTGGGTCATACTCATAAACGAATGCTATTCGTTTATTGCGGTGGATCTCCCATCCCCGCCCGTCCCGGACCCGGCACTGGCGCCGGTGTCCCGCCTGGAGCACCATGACCCACCCCCGACCCGCCACGCGCATCCCTCTGCGCCTCGGCAATGCCTCGGCCACCTTCGCCATCGCGGTAGCCGGTTACCTCGGCGTCAATCTCTCGCCCTACATGATCAGCGCCCTCGAGACCTCGGTGGGCGTGGACTTCATCACCGCCGGATGGATCGTCACCGGAGTGCTGCTCGCCACCGCCGTCGCGGGCCTCCTGGTGGCCCCGCTGTGCGCCGGGCCCCGGCGGCTCCTGGTGGCCCGCGCCGGACTGGCGCTCGCGGTGCTCGCCTTCGGCGCCGCGGCGCTGGTTCCCGCGCCCGCCGTGATCATCCCCGGCCTTCTGCTCGGGGGTGTGGGCGCCGGCGGTGCGGTGGCCGCCTCGGGCGCCGCGTTCGCGGCCTTCACCAACCCCGACCGGGTGGCCGGCCTGAACGGGCTCGTCAACCGCGGCGTGATCACGGTCGTGCTCGCGGTCGTCCCGGTCCTCGGCCTGGCCCCCGTGAACGTCTTCGGAGCGCTGGCCCTGTTCTCCCTCATCGGACTCGTGCTGAGCGTCTGGCTGCCCGGCGCGCCCGTCTCCGGGGGCGGGGTCGGCGCGGCGGTCGCCGAAGCCGTTCCGCTCGAGATCCCCGCGACCGAGTCCCTCCCGCTCATCCGCCCGGCGGTTCCCGCAGGATCGCGGGCCGTCACCCTCGCCGGCTGGGCGCTGCTTGTCACCTTCGCCCTGTGGGCCGTCAGCGAGGATTCCCTCTGGGCCATGGGTGGCGTGGTCGGTGGCGCCGTGGCCGGTGTGACCCCGGAAGGGCTGGGCATCGCGCTGAGCGGCGCGACCGCGGGCGGGCTGATCGGCTCCCTCCTGCTCATGATCGTGGGCGACCGGCTGGGGCGGGCCGTCCCGCTGGTCATCCTGCTCGTGCTGGGCAGCGGCCTCAAGATCTGCTCCTCGCTTGTCAGCGATCCCACGGCCTTCATCATCATCTTCATCGCCTGGAACACCGTGTACGCCGTGGCGTTCATGTTCTTCGTCGCCACCGCCGCCGCACTGGACGCCGACGGCCGCTGGTCCGGCCCCCTGCTGGCCGTGTACCTCGTGGGTTCCAGCCTGACCCCCGTGATCGGGGCCGGACTCGTCGACGCCCTCGGTCACCAGGGCTTCACCCTGCTCCTCGGAGTGGCCAGCCTGCTCCTGGCCGTTCCCGCCGTCGCGGTGGCACGTCTCTCCACGCGCCAGGCCGCCCCTGCCGCTGGTCCTGAGGACGCCCACCCCGCGCCCGGCGCGGACCGTCTTACCCTCGCACACACCGAACCCCAGGAGGCCTGAGAATGGCACGCACGCTCTACCACAACGCCCTGATCTTCACCGCGAACGGTGAGGACGGCGAGGAATGGGCCCAGGCCCTCGTCGTCGACGACGCCCGGATCGCCTTCGCCGGCTCCGAGGACGACGCGCGCGCCGCCGCAGAGGGCGCGGACACTGTGGATCTCGGCGGCCGCCTGGTGGTCCCCGGCTTCGTGGACGCCCACACCCACCTCCTCATGACCGGCGAGGCCCTCGGCAAGGTCGAACTCACCGACGCCCGCAGCCTGCAGGAGATCCAGAACCGGCTGCGCGCCGCCCGGGAGGCCGAGCCGGCGAAGGCCCGGGTGCTGGGGCGCGGCTGGCTGTTCGACTCGGTGCCCGGCGGCGAGCCGACCGCCGCGATGATCGACGCCGCGGTCGCGGACGTGCCGGTCTACCTCGACGCGAACGACTACCACTCCTGCTGGGTCAACACCGCCGCGCTGGCGGAGCTGGGGATCACGCGCGAGACCCCGGACCCCATCGGCGGCCGCATCGAGCGGGACGCCGAAGGGAACGCCACCGGCATGCTCTACGAGACGGCTGCTCAGCACTTCGTCTGGACCCACCTCGCCTCGGTCACGAGCGACGCGGAACGCGACGCCGCGATCGACCGCACCTTCGAGGCGTACCTCGGCACCGGGGTCACGGGCGCCGTGGACATGGCCCTCGACGAGGTGTCCCTCGCGACCCTCGAGCGCGCCGTCGAACGGCATGGTGGAGCGCTCCCGCTCCGCGTCGCCGCCCACTGGTTCATCGACAACACGGGGGACGACGCGCAGAACATCGCCCAAGTGGAGCGTGCCGCCGAACTCGCCGCGCGGCTGACCAACCCGTCGCTGCGGGTGGTCGGGGTCAAGTTCATCATCGACGGCGTGATCGACGCCTGCACCGCGGCCATGAACAAGCCCTACGCCGATCACTCCAACGCCGAGCCGATCTGGCCGCTGGAACGCCTCAAGCCGGCGCTCGCGGCGGCAGATGCCGCCGGACTCCAGGCAGCCCTCCACGCGATCGGCGACGCCGCGAGCGACATCGCCTTGGACGCGATCGAGCACGCCATCGAGGTCAACGGGGACCGCCCGCGACGGCACCGGATCGAGCACCTGGAGTACGCGGCGCCCGGCACGGCCCGGCGCATGGCCGAGCTGGGCGTGATCGCCTCGATGCAGCCGGTCCACACCGATGCGGCCGTCCGGGCGAACTGGGACGCCATGCTCGGCGATGACCGGGTCAACCGCGGCTTCGCCTGGCCCGAGTACGAGGAAGCGGGCGCGCTGCTCGCGTTCTCGACCGACGCGCCCACCGCGCCCTACGGCGCCTTCCCTAATCTCTATGTGGCGACGACCCGCAAATCCGCACTGGACGCGTCCTATGACGCCGTGCAGCCGGAGCTCGCGCTGCCGCTGGCCCGGGCGCTGGGCCATGCGACGCGCGACGCCGCCGCTTCGGTGGGCGACGGCGCGACCCACGGCCGCCTGGCCGAGGGCTACGCGGCGGACTTCGTCGTGGTCGATGTCAATCCCTTCGACGAGGGAGACGAGTCTCTGCTCAAGACCAGCGTGGTGGAGACGGTCGTCGCCGGACGCAGCGTCTACACGGCGGGGGGGAGTGACCCTGTGAGCGTGGCGAGCGGGGAGGTGGCGGCCGGCGCCGTGACTCTGGCCGACTGGCAGGACCCGGCGAACCTGCGCTGGTCCTTCCAGCACATGGACACCTTGTTCCCGACGCGCACCATCCGGCCCGGTGCTGCCGTGGTCCTGGAGGAACGTCCGCAGGATCTGTCCGGTCTGCCCGTCACCCTGCCGGACGGCGCCGGCTCCACGGTGAGGACCATCCTGGACTCCACGGACACGGACGCCTGGCTCGTGCTGCACGGGCGGACGGTCATCGCGGAACAGTACTCCGGCTCCATGACGCCGCACACCCGCCACCTGCTCATGTCCGTGAGCAAGTCGCTCGTGTCCTCGGTGGTCGGCGCTCTGGCGGGCCGGGGATCCCTGGACATCGAGCGGACAGTGGGGGAGTACGTGCCGGAACTCCGGGCCGCAGGCTATGGCGGGGCGCGGCTCCGTGACCTCCTGGACATGCGCAGCGGGATCCGCTTCTCCGAGGAGTACCTCGACCCGGCCTCCGAGGTGCGGGCGCTGGACGAATCGGTGGGCTGGGCGCCGCGGCGCCCGGGCGGCCCCGCCTCGCTGAAGGAATTCCTCGCGACGCTGGAACAAGGACGGGAACATGGCGGGCACTTCGAGTACCGCAGCTGTGAGACGGACGTCCTGGGCTGGGTGTGCGAAGCGGCCGGCGGGAAGCCTTTCGCGGAGCTCGCCACGGAGCTGCTGTGGAGCCGTCTGGGCGCCGCCGACCCCGCGTTCATCACGGTGGACTCCGAGGGCACCGGGATGTTCGACGGCGGCATCTGCGCGACCCTGCGCGATCTCGCCTGTTTCGGCGCCATGATCCGCGACGGCGGGCTGGCGCTCACCGGCGACCGGGTGCTGCCGGTCGAGTGGGTCGACGACATCTTCGCGGGCGGTCCGGATTCCACGGAGGCGTTCGCCGCGGGTCCTGAAGCCGAGCACACTCCGGGCGGGCGGTACAGGAGCCAGTTCTGGTTCCTGGATGGCCGCCCGGATGTGGCGTTCTGCCTCGGGATCCACGGCCAGATGGTCTACATCAACCGCACCACGGGAGTGGTCGGGGTGAAGTTCTCCAGCTCCGCCCTCCCCGTCGACCCGGTCAAAGGACCGGCCGCGGCCGCGATGTTCGACGCGATCAGCGCCTACCTGGCGTCCTGACCACGACATTCCCTCTTTGGTATTCCAAAAACGGATGTTCGTGGTGTGATAATGGGGGAATGTCCAACACGGAGATTTTCGAGCCGGAGTCCCTCCGCGTGACCCGTCAGATCCGCGACGAGATCCTCGACGGCGTGCGCCTGCCCGGCAGCAAGCTCGTGGAACGGGATCTGGCCCAGGAACTGGGGGTCAGTCGTCTCCCGGTCCGCGAAGCGCTGCGGACGCTCGTGTCCGAGGGCCTCGTGACGCCGCGGCCCCGCACCTGGGCCGTGGTCCGCGAGTTCTCCGCGTCCGACGTCGTCGACCTCAACGAGGTGCAGGCGGCGTTCGAGTCCCTGACGTTCACGCTGGCCGCCCAGCGGCACAACCGTGAGGGGCTGCGGCGGCTCAAGGACGCGCTGGACCGCGAGTTCCAGGCGGCCGAGGCGGGCGACGCCGTGCGCGCCCGCCGCTCCGGCGCCGATTTCCACGAGATCGTCACATCGCTGGCCGGCAATGAGCTGCTGAACGAGCTCCAGGGCATCCTGAGCAGCCGGATCCGCTGGCTCATGGGCCAGCACGACGATCTCATCCGGGTCGCGGAAGAGCATGCGGCGCTCTACGAGGCGATCGCCGACCGCGACGTCGCCCGCACCCAGGTCCTGATCGGCCAGCACATGGTCAGCAGCCGCAGCCAGGCCATCGCGAAGCAGGCCTCGCCCGCGGACTCCCACGCCTGACCCTGCACGCCTGACCCTGCACTCCTGATCACCGCGTCGAAAGGCGACCATGCTCCTCCGCAACGTCCGACCCTGGGGCGGCTCCGCCTCTGATGTCCTGCTCGACGGCGAGCTGATCGCCGCCGTCCGCCCGCACGAGCCCGGCGCGGACGCGGAAGCCGGGCACGAGGTCGTCGACGGTCGCGGACGCCTGCTGCTGCCCGCCTTCAGCGACGTCCACGTGCACCTGGACTCGACCCGGATCGGGCTGCCGTTCCGGGAGCACACCGGCCGCCCGGGCGTCTGGGGCATGATGAGCAACGACCGGGAGAACTGGCGCTCGGCCGAGATTCCGCTCAGGGAGCGCGTGGCCGGGACGCTCGAGCGCATGATCGGACGGGGCACCACACGGGTCCGGTCCTTCGCCCAGGTGGACGTCGACACGGGCCTCGAGAAGTACGAGGCCGTGGTGGCCGCGAAGGAGAAATTCTCGGGGCAGGCCGAGGTTCAGATCATGGTCTTCCCGCAAGCGGGCATCCTCCTGGAGGAGGGCACTCCGGAACTGCTCGAGGAGGCCTTGCGTCAGGGCGCCGACGTCATGGGCGGGATCGACCCGTGTCAGCTGGACCGGGATCCGGTCCGTCACCTGGACATCGTCTTCGGGCTCGCCGAGAAGTACCAGGTGGAGGTGGATGTCCACCTCCACGAGCCCACCGATCTCGCGATCTTCAGCACCGAGCTGATCATGGAACGGACCCGGGCGCTCGGGATGCAGGGCAGGGTCAATCTGTCCCACGCGTACACGCTGGGCGGCTCCTCCGAGGCGACGACCCGGTCCCTCATCGAACGCATGGCGGAGCTGGACATCTCGCTCACGACCGTGGCCCCCGCCGCTGCCGGGCAGCTTCCCCTCCAGGACCTCGCGGCCGCCGGGGTGCGCGTCGGGCTGGGGGAGGACGGCCAGCGGGACTACTGGAGCCCGTACGGCAACTGCGATCTGCTGGACCGCACCTGGCAGCTCGCCTTCACCCGCGGCTTCCGCGCCGACCGGCTGGTGGAACACGCGGTCGCCGTCGCCACACGGGGTGGAGCGAGCATCATGGACCACTCCCTGGCCCGGCTGGCGAGCGTCGACGACCGTCCCGGCCTCGACGTCGGTGACCGTGCCGACGTCGTGCTCGTCGATGGCGAGACCGTGACCAGTGCCGTGATGGACCGCGGCGATGACCGCACCGTGCTGCACCGCGGCCGCGTGGTCGCGGACCAGTACCGGGTCGAGGGCGGCAGCGGCTACTGACCGCCCTGAGGCTCTGACCGACCGAGGCTATGACCCCCCCGGCGCCCTGACCTGTTGCGGCCGCGACCACGACGACGGCCCCCGCACCTGAGGTGCGGGGGCCGTCGTCGTGGTCGGCGCCTTCTGCTCCGCTCTCTACGGCTCCTGCCGGCGCTCCTGGGCCTGCTGGGCCTTGGCGGCGGCGCGGGCCGCCTCCTTCTCCTCGAGCAGCCGCTGCTTCTCCACGGCCTTGTACAGCTTCGCCTGCCGGCCGCGGCGCCGCCAGAGCTTCCACAGCACCAAGGCCACGATGAAGAGGACCGCGCCGATGATGGCGCCGATCCCGCTCCACAGCGGGAACCACGTGGGCCCGGTGCCGATGATGCGCTGGGCATTGTGCGCGGCATTGGAAGTGCCCCAGGCGATGCCCGCGGTCAGGAGGTTCGGCGTGGAGACGGCCACGGCGATCACCAGGATCACGGCTTTCCAGGGCCAGGTGATCTTCTTGTGAGTGGCCTGCCAGGCGATCCACAGGGAGAGGAAGGTCAGGATCAGGCCGTACCCCAGTCCGAGGAAGACCCCGCCGGAGCCGGGTCCCGCCTGCCCGTTGATGTTCTTGGCCCATTCCACCGGGACGACGGCGGCCGCGATGAAGTACGCGATCACCGCCACTGCCAGGAGGATGGCGCCGAGGATGATCCAGGTGAGGGTCCTGGATTTCCCGGCGGATGAGGATCGGGGTGCCTGTCCCTGCCCTGACGTGGGCGGAGGCGTGATGGAGCCGCTCTGTTCACTCATGGGATCATCATGGCACGTGCCCGGCCACTGAGGCTTGTAATGTGCCTATACTTTCAGCGTCGGTTGCCGTGATCCAGGCGACCACCAGAATCAGACGAAAGGCCAGGCGATGAGCAACATCCCCGCAGAGCTGTCCTACACCGCCGAACACGAATGGGTTGCGAGCACGGAGCAGGACGGTGTGGTGCGAGTCGGCATCACCGATTTCGCCCAGGACGCGCTCGGCGATGTCGTGTACGCGCAGGTGCCCGAGGCCGGGACCGCCGTGACCGCCAACGACGTCGTCGGCGAGGTGGAGTCCACCAAGAGCGTCAGCGACATCTACGCCCCGGTGTCGGGTGAGATCGTGGCCCGCAACGAGTCCCTGGACGCCGATCCGGCGCTCATCAACTCCGACCCGTACGGCGCCGGCTGGCTTTTCGAGGTCCGCATCGCCGGTGCCGACGAACTGTCGGGCCTGCTCAGCGCCGAAGCGTACGGTCAGCAGGTAGGCTAGAAAGCAGCTGTCCGTGCTGTCCGGGACGACTGGTCCCGGACAGCACGCACCGTTCCCGGATCCATCACCGGAGGATCCGGGAAAGAACCCCCGCCGAGGCGAGAAGAGTGAGGAGCCGCCCGATGTCTGAACAACCATCGGTCCCCGTCGAACCCGCAGACGAAGCCGCATTTGAGGGCGAGTCCACGGACACCACCTCGGTGTACCTTCCGGTCCTTTCCGACGTGGTGCCGGCCGACCCGAAACTGGGTCCGGAGGACATCGCGTCCATCGCGGCCCTGCCGCACGGATCCGCTCTGCTGATCGCGCACCACGGCCCGAACGCCGGGGCGCGCTTCCTGCTGGACACGGACCGCGTGACCGTCGGGCGTCACCCCGACGCCGAGATCTTCCTGGATGACGTCACCGTCTCCCGCAAGCACGCCGAATTCGTGCGCACCCCCGCGGGCTACGAACTGGTCGACACCGGCAGCCTGAACGGCAGCTACGTCAACCACGACCGTGTGGACCGGGTGCTGCTCAAGAGTGGAGTGGAAGTCCAGATCGGCAAGTTCCGTCTGAACTACTACCCGAGCCCGGCACGCCCGGCCGGCCAGGACTGAGGCGCCGCGCAACGTGGCACTTGCACAGTCCGGCCGGCGCCAAGGCGCCGCCGTCGTCCTGAACATCGGAGAAGTCCTCGCTCAGCTGAACGAGGACTTTCCCGGTATTTCCGCCTCCAAGATCCGTTTCCTGGAGGAGAAGGGGCTCATCACGCCCCAGCGGACCCCTGCCGGTTACCGCCAGTACAGTGAGGCCGACGTCGAGCGCCTGCGCTTCGTCCTGGCCCTGCAGCGGGATCAGTACCTGCCGCTCAAGGTGATCCGCGACTACCTCGACGCCATCGACCGCGGGGAGCGCCCGGACAACCTGCCGGGCGGCATGAAGCTCTCGCCCAAGCTGGTGTCCGAGGATCCCGCCGAAGCCCTGCGCGGCCGCTCCCGATTGCTGAGCGAGTCCCAGCTGCGCGCCGAGTCTGGAGCCAGTGTGCGCCTGGTCAAGGAACTCCTGGATTACGGGATCATCACCCACGAAGGCGGGCAGTTCGACGAGTACGCCCTCCAGGTGACCGTGAGCTGCGCCCGCCTGGAGGCCCAGGGCCTGGAACCCCGGCACCTGCGGCCCGTACTGGCGGCCGCCGAACGCGAGTTCGCCCTGATCGAGCGGGCCGTGGCCCCGCTGGCGTCGCGGAAGGACTCGGGCTCCCGCGCCCGCACCGCCGACGCCGCCCGCGAGCTGAGTGGTCTGCTCCAGGACCTTCACCAGGCCGTCATCCAGGGCCAGATCTCCCGATTGGAGAAGTGATGATCGAGGTCGAGGTGGTCGGCGTCCGGATCGAGCTTCCGGGCAACCAGCCTCTGGTGCTCCTCAAGGAGACCAAGGGGGAGCGGCATGTCCCCATCTGGATCGGTCCTCCGGAGGCCAGTGCCATCGCTCTCGCACAGCAAGGCGTGGTGCCGCCTCGTCCGCTCACCCATGACCTCATGCTGGATGTCATCCAGGCCCTCGGACGTTCCCTGGTGTCCGTGACGATCGTGAGCGTGGAGGACTCGGTCTTCTACGCGCAGTTGCAGTTCGACGACGGCACCAGCGTCAGTTCCCGGGCTTCCGACGCGCTGGCGCTGGCTCTCCGCAGCCACTGCCGGATCTGGTGCGCCGAGCAGGTCCTGGACGATGCAGGAGTCCTCATCGAGATCCAGGACGAGGACGCCGAGGTGGCCCGCCCCGCCGGTGGCCACGAGGATGAAGACCAGGACGAGGCCGCGGCCGGCGCCGCCCCCGCGACCGCCGAGCAGGAGCAGGAACTCCGTCAGTTCCGCGAGTTCCTCAATGGCGTGGAACCCGAGGATTTCGAGCCCTGAGCCGTGTTCCGGGCCATCCCGGACCCGCCTTAAGCTTCAAGTTCAGCGTTAAAGTTTCGACACGGCACGAAAAAGCGCCGAACGTCTTTGACCTGGGGGCCTCGCGGCCCTAACGTCGAAGTATCAGGTTCCCATTGCCACCCGGCATCGAGCCGTTCACACTGGAAGCAGGGGCCGCCCCAGGGCGGTGTGACTTCCCGTGTGAGCAGAGCCGCCGGTCCGGCGCTTCGCACCCCGGGAACCCTTGAAGAGGAGGAAGACGTGAGTCCGAAAGGCGACGCGGGCAAGCGCCAGCACGCAGGCGCACCCATTGCCCCCGCTGCGGGCGCCCAGGGGCTGCTGTTCAGCGAGGACCTGCCGCTCCTGGACGAGGACGCCGGCTACCGCGGTCCCACCGCTTGCAAGGCGGCCGGGATCACCTACCGTCAGCTGGACTACTGGGCCCGGACGGGGCTCGTGGAGCCGACGGTGCGCGGTGCGGCCGGTTCCGGCTCCCAGCGCCTCTACAGCTTCCGGGACATCCTGGTGCTCAAGGTGGTCAAGCGTCTCCTCGACACCGGAGTTTCCCTCCAGCAGATCCGTTCCGCCGTGGAGCACTTGCGGGAACGCGGCGTCGAGGACCTCGCCCAGATCACGCTCATGAGTGACGGCGCCAGCGTCTACGAATGCACGTCCGCCGATGAGGTGATCGACCTGGTCCAGGGCGGCCAGGGCGTGTTCGGCATCGCCGTGGGCCGTGTCTGGCGTGAGGTGGAAGGCACGCTGGCCGAGCTGCCGAGCGAGCACGCGCTGTCCCAGGATTTCCCCGAGGACGAGCTCAGCCGCCGTCGGGCGCAGAAGAAGATCAGCTGAGAAGAAGATCAGCTGATCCCTCCCCGGAAACGTTGAAGGCCGGTCCGTCTCAGACGGACCGGCCTTCGCTGTCTGCTGTGTGATTCTTGCCGTGGTCTCGCCTGCTCCGGGATTCCCGGACGCGGCCGGCGTCAGGCCTTGCGGATGGCCGCGAGAAGCTGGTCGTAGACGGCTGCGACACCCTTGGCCGAGTCGCCCGGCCACTGGTGCACGGCGTGCGCGGCGCCCTGGATCTGCTGCCAGTTCGCCAGTTCCGGCACCACCGGCTCCAGGAGCAGGGGACCGAACATGGAACGCATCTCATCCAGACGGTACATGTGCTCGCTCGAGCCGAGGCGCACCCGGTTGGCCACGATCCCCGCGGGGTTGAGCCGGGGGGAGAACTCGCGGCGGAACATGTCGATGGCACGCAGCGTCCGCTCGGTGCCCGCGACGGAGAACAGGCCGGGCTCGGCGACGAGGACGACGTCGTCGCTGGCGTTCCAGGCCATCCGTGTCAGGCCATTCAGGGACGGCGGGCAGTCGATGAGCACCAGATCGTAGCCGGTGACGGGTTCCAGCAGCTGCCGGAGACGGCGCAGGTCGCGGCGGCCCAGGTCCGGACGATCGTAGATGCCCGAGTACGCGGAGCCGATGGCCACGTCCAGGGTGCCGTTTCCATCGGCCCAGGAGCTCGGCGTCAGGTGGTCCGCCAGACGGGCGCGCCGTGCGGTCTTCAGGAGCCTGCCGATGTCCGTGACCCGGCCGGCACTCGTTCCGAGGGCGGTGGAGGCGTCGGCATGGGGATCGAGGTCCACCACGAGGGTGGGGACACCTGCGGCCAGTGCAGCGGATGCCAATCCCGTGGTGACAGAGGTCTTGCCCACTCCACCTTTGAGACTGCTGACGCTTACGACTCGCACTTCTGAACCCACACCCCTGTAACTCGACACTTGGTGTTCTCTGCCGGGCCCCACGATGTGCGGACCGTCTCCGCAGGGTGGCATCACCTTCCATCATAGGGGCGGGCGGAGCCCGCTCCGCCGGATTGCGCCCCGGGAGGCGGGCCCGTGTGTCGCGGAGGGCTCGCGGCGCGGCATCCGTGCAGACTTCCCGGGCGGCGCGCCGTCACCTGTCGAGGCGCCCTCCGGCGCCGCCGGGGAACCCCCGGGCCGCGGAGCGGCGCGGCCTGGTCTTCCCGTGTCACAGTCGCTTCGCGGTCGAGCGAACGGCGTGCTCAGGCCGCTACTGTGATAGCAGTCACCACTCCTTGTGTGGTGAGTGACACATGGTCAGACTTGGGGCACGGGAACAACCCGGCTTGTGACGTACGGAGAAGCATGTTTTCCAAGATACTGGTGGCCAACCGCGGTGAAATCGCGATCAGGGCCTTCCGCGCCGGCTATGAGCTGGGCGCCAAGACAGTGGCGGTCTTCCCTCACGAGGACAGGAACTCCATCCACCGCCAGAAGGCGGACGAGGCGTACCTCATCGGGGAGGAGGGTCATCCGGTACGGGCCTACCTCGATGTGGAGGAGATCGTCCGGGTGGCGAAGGAGGCCGGAGCGGATGCGATCTATCCCGGATACGGCTTCCTGTCAGAGAACCCCGGGCTGGCCCGTGCGGCAGCCGACGCCGGCATCACCTTCGTCGGCCCGCCGGCCGATGTCCTGGAACTGGCTGGCAACAAGGTCGCTGCTCTGGCCGCGGCCCGCAAGGCCGGCGTGCCAGTCTTGAAGTCCTCCGAGCCGTCCCGGGACATCGAAGAGCTCCTGGCCGCCGCGGAGGAGATCGGGTTCCCGATCTTCGCCAAGGCCGTCGCGGGCGGCGGTGGCCGTGGCATGCGCCGGGTCGAGAAGTCCGAGGACCTGCGCGAGGCGCTGGAGGCCGCCATGCGCGAGGCGGATGCCGCGTTCGGCGATCCGACCATGTTCCTCGAGCAGGCCGTGCTGCGGCCGCGACACATCGAGGTCCAGATCCTGGCCGACGCCGAGGGCAACGTCATGCACCTCTTCGAACGTGACTGTTCGCTCCAGCGCCGTCACCAGAAGGTCATCGAGATCGCCCCGGCGCCGAATCTGGACGAAAACATCCGGCAGGCGCTTTACCGTGACGCCGTGGCGTTCGCGAAGGCCCTCGGATACGTCAACGCGGGAACCGTCGAGTTCCTGGTCGACACCGCGGGTGAGCGGGCCGGGCAGCACGTCTTCATCGAGATGAACCCCCGCATCCAGGTGGAGCACACGGTGACCGAGGAGGTCACAGACGTGGACCTGGTGCAGGCGCAGATGCGCATCGCCGCGGGCGCCACTCTGGCGGATCTCGGCCTCTCGCAGGAGACCGTGAGCCTCAAGGGCGCGGCGCTCCAATGCCGCATCACCACCGAGGATCCGGCCAACGGCTTCCGCCCCGACGTCGGGAAGATCACCGGCTACCGCTCCGCCGGTGGCGCCGGTGTCCGGCTCGACGGCGGCACCGTCTACTCGGGCGCCGAGATCAGCCCGCACTTCGACTCGATGCTGGTGAAGCTCACGTGCCGTGGCCGCGACTACCCGGCAGCCGTCGCCAGGGCCCGGCGCGCCCTCGCCGAATTCCGCATCCGCGGCGTCTCCACCAACATCCCGTTTCTGCAGGCCGTGCTGGACGACCCGGATTTCGTCGCCGGCAAGGTCGCCACGTCCTTCATCGAGGAGCGCCCCGAGCTGCTGAAGGCCCGCACCTCGGCCGACCGTGGCACCAAGCTGCTGACCTGGCTGGCGGAGACCACCGTCAACAAGCCGCACGGAGAGCCGCGCGTCAGCAGGGGTCCCGAGGTCAAACTCCCGGTCGTCCCCGAAGGCGAGGCCCCGGCCGGTTCGCGGCAGCGGCTGCTGGAGCTGGGTCCCGAAGGCTTCGCGAAGGCGCTGCGCGAGCAGTCCGCCGTCGCGGTCACCGACACGACGTTCCGTGACGCCCACCAGTCCCTGCTCGCGACCCGCGTGCGCACCAGGGACCTGGTGGCGGCCGGTCCCGCGGTGTCCCGCCTGCTGCCCGGCCTCTTCTCGGTGGAGGCCTGGGGCGGTGCGACGTACGACGTCGCGCTCCGCTTCCTGGGTGAGGACCCCTGGCAGCGTCTCGCCGCTCTCCGGGAGGCCATCCCGAACATCTGTCTGCAGATGCTCCTGCGCGGCCGCAACACCGTGGGCTACACGCCGTACCCGGAGGAGGTGACCCGGGCCTTCGTCCAGGAGGCTGCGGCCACCGGCATCGACATCTTCCGCATCTTCGACGCCCTCAACGACGTCGACCAGATGGAACCCGCCATCCGCGCGGTCCGCGAGACCGGCACCGCCGTGGCGGAGGTGGCCCTCTGTTACACCGGCGACCTCCTGAACCCGGACGAGGATCTCTACACCCTCGACTACTACCTGGAGCTCGCCCAGCGGATCGTCGACGCCGGCGCGCACATCCTCGCCATCAAGGACATGGCCGGTCTGCTGCGCCCTGCCGCGGCCGCGGTCCTGGTCAAGGCGCTCCGCGAGCGGTTCGACCTTCCCGTGCACCTGCACACGCACGACACGGCGGGCGGTCAGCTCGCCACGCTCCTCTCCGCGGTCGACGCCGGCGTGGACGCGGTGGACGTCGCTTCGGCGGCGCTGGCCGGCACCACGAGCCAGCCGGCCATGTCCGCGCTGGTCGCCGCTCTGGCGCATACCCCACGGGAGACGGCGCTCGAGCTGTCCTCCGTGGACGCCCTGGAGCCTTATTGGGAGGCCGTCCGCAGGGTCTACGCGCCCTTCGAGTCGGGACTCGCCGCGCCCACCGGCCGTGTCTACCAGCACGAGATCCCGGGCGGCCAGCTCTCCAACCTCCGTCAGCAGGCCATGGCGCTCGGTCTCGGCGAGCGGTTCGAGGCCATTGAGGACATGTACACCGCCGCGGACCGGATCCTCGGCCGCCTGGTGAAGGTCACCCCGTCCTCGAAGGTGGTGGGCGACCTCGCCCTGCACCTCGTGGGTCTCGGTGCGGACCCCGAGGAGTTCCGGGAAAACCCGCAGAACTTCGACATCCCTGACTCGGTGATCGGTTTCCTCAACGGGGAACTGGGCAATCCTCCCGGTGGCTGGCCCGAGCCGTTCCGCAGCAAGGCCCTGCAGGGCCGCGCCGTGAAGCCCCGGGACGTGCAGCTGAACGCGGAGGACTCGGAGGCGCTCCAGGGCGACTCCGAGACCCGCCGTGCCACGCTGAACCGGCTGCTCTTCGCCGGCCCGACCAAGGACTACCTGCGGAGCCAGGAGAGCTACGGCAACCTCTCGGTCCTGGACACCCGGGACTACCTCTACGGGCTGCAGCGCGGCGAGGAGCACGTGATCGAACTGGAGCGGGGCGTCCGTCTCATCGCGAGCCTGGAGGCCATCTCCGAGCCCGATGAGAAGGGCATGCGGACGGTGCTCTGCAAGCTCAACGGCCAGTCGCGCCCGGTGGTGGTGCGGGATCACTCCGTCACCAGCAACGTCAAGGCCGCGGAGAAGGCCGACCCGGCCGTCCCCGGTCAGGTGGCGGCGCCGTTCGCGGGCGCGGTCTCGCTCAAGGTGGCGGTGGGCGACACCATCGAGGCGGGCGACGCCGTCGCCACCATCGAGGCCATGAAGATGGAGGCCTCCATCACCTCTCCCGTCGCGGGAACGGTGCAGCGCCTGGCGATCTCCGCCGTCGAGCAGGTCCAGGGTGGCGACTTGCTGCTCGTCATCGGCTGACCCGGTGGGTGCCCGGGATGACCGGGCACCCACCGA